>Ga0214545_1010470_pt1 | contig 13452 bp, 7 predicted proteins | sample CNSS4metaG_FD_160064 | JGI IMG/M metagenome (GOLD analysis project Ga0214545, IMG submission 160064) | Root nodule microbial communities from cowpea collected in UCLA plant growth center, Los Angeles, California, USA - CNSS4 | ecosystem: Host-associated > Plants > Roots > Nodule | place: USA... | reverse complement strand
GATATAAAGATATTTCATATCTTTTTCATTGTTTGTCTCAATATAATATCCATTTAGACAAATATCATTGAAACTTAATAAGTTTCTATTCAACTTCTTGGTAGAAGTATAATAGCTCTTCTAGAGTTTTCAAATATATTTGTAGTACTATAAATAATACTAACATCGTTGTCTCACATTATCAAACAAAAGAAAAATTTATTACTCTTGAAAATTGTATAAGTTGTTGCACTATCAATAAGACACATATCCTTTGGTACTAGTGCAAACATTTGTTTTTCATATAAACGTAAATATCAATATGAGATTTATTTTTTTAACACTCTCATAATCAATGAGGTGATCAATGCTTCCATTTGCTTTAGCAAAGAAAATAATAATATCAAGATGAGTAACATCCATATGGCCCCATAATCAGAATCACCATCTTCATAAGCAAAGTGTGTTTCTATGTTTTTCTCATTATTTGTAAGATGCTTTGGTGTACAATTAGTACAACTCAAATGACCTTTACCACCGTAATGATAATATATACTTTCATCTTTTTGTCAATATTTTCACATTTTCCTTTTTCCTTTTTCACATTATTGTGCCGCTTCTGGTGACAAAATGTGTCTTTTAATTTTTTTGTATAACCATGTCCATAATCAATATCACGAACATGATTATGAAAATATAAATCAAATGTTGTAGCATTCACTTATGGGAATGGAGCAGAACCAATTTGGACAGGTTTCTTGATTTTAATATCAAAAGCTCATTGCTTTGTTCAGCCATACAAAGACATGAAATAAATTCATAATATTTATTGTTTCATTCACTTCTGGGAATGGAGCATATTAGGCGGATCTCATGATTTTTCATCGAAAGCTTTATTGCTTTGTCTAGCCAGCCATACATAGGCATGAAATAAGTTCATAATATTTGTGAATCCTTTTTCACAAAATTTTTGTCGCATGAGCAAATTAGTTGCTTAGATGCTTTATTTCTTTATTTAATGGTATCCCAATATCCATTGCATCTAAATGTATTTCAACATTTAAAATCCAATATAAGGAATTCTTGCTTGCAATATCAAAGGTCACAAATCCAAATTTTGCAACGTTTCGCGTGTTTAAAATTAACACATAAAATAATAATAATAATAATAATAATAATAATAATAATAATAATAATAATAATAATCAAAATAATGATATTAATAATAATCACCGTCATAATAAAAATAAATAATAAGACGGAGATGAAAAATTGATAAAGTCAAACAATTCTTATCACAAGAGGAAGAATATAAGGTAAAATTATAAATTGAGAAAGGAGGATTAGAAAGAGCCTGGATTGAGACACGCAGATCACTGTCGTTAGAGAGAAACAACTTCCACTAGTCCTCAATTGGTTGGAGCATCGTGCTGATAACATGTTATTATTTTACAAGTTCGGACTCTGTCACCTTAATGATGTAAGTTTACATTAGGGGGAGAAATAAAATATGTGATGAACAATATTGTATTACAGAATACAGAATGTTGTACTCTTTTTCCTTCACTAGGGTTTTTTATCCCAAAGGGTTTTTACTGGTAAGGTTTTAACGAGACACATTCTTTTATCAATGGACACGCAAGGGGGAGTGTTATGAATTAATGAATTAATGAATTAATGATTGTCCATTGATTTGATACATTTACTCATATGATTCATTACTCTTTATGGTAAATATGTGTATTAACTAAGTTGGTTTGTTTCCTTTATGGATTACATATTGTATCTATAAATAGGACTCTTCCTATCAATAATAAGACACAAATGAGTTGCTCCCTATTCTATATTCTCTATTGTTTCTTCTCTTCTCTATTATCTATTATTCTCTCTATTATTCACTTTATTTCATAACAAAACTAACTCTTTTCCTTTTTTTCTAATTACCATATTATTAGAAACTTCAATTTTAAGCGAGGATTATTTAAATTTAGCAATCGAAAGACCTAAAATTTATAAAATTATAAAACAATTTTTTTATCTCTATTATAAATTATAGGTTCACTATAAATTAATTTAGTGAACATTTATATACAACCTAATTTATTGGAAAAATATATGAAGAACAAAAACTAATCATGGAATATTTATTATTAAAATTTTATTTATTTAATTATTTAATCTTTCGTATTTAAAATTAGTAAATAACGAAAAATAGAAAATTATTTTGAAGTTTTTATAATTAACTAGAGTTTTAAAATGACGAAAAAATTGACTTTTATGACACTTGTCAATAAAAGAGAATAGGTAATATAGTAATTTTAGTGGTATCTTCTTTTCTTAATATATAATAGATTAGCACATAATTAATATTAAATTTATAATAAAATATATTTTAATAATGTTTTGTTCTAAATCTATTGCTTTGTTCCAAATAATGGAAAATAAAATCTTAGCAAATTTGACGCTAAGGCAGATGAAACTAGGAACGACAAAAAAATCTGCCTTCGTGGGTATTGTTCGAACTCGTTCCCGTTTTGATGGAAAATCCTCGCAATGACTAGATATGGATATGGGTACGGAGAATCCCCGACTTTTTCAATTGGGTATAAGGATGAGTATGGGAATGTACATATCTGTCCCGTCTCTATCCTCATACCTGCCATAATATCCATCCCGCCATATCCCTAACCCCGTTTAAATTATTAAAATATTCATAGTCAATTAAGTAATCTTATATATATTTTTTCATCTTATCATAACCTTTATATAATTATGTTCAAATAATGTATGTCAATTAATTTTTTTTATGTCTCCTGTTTAAATATTTATATTATTTTTTAATACTTTTATTTGTTGTTTATTTTCCTTTCACATGAGAATGTTTAACACTCTCAATTTAAGTGTTCAATAACACAAACATTTTATTTACTAGGTAATATAAAAAACTCTTTTGTTTCGCTAAACCAATTTTTGTTATTTCTTCAGTCATTGACTATGCTGATATTTGAAAAGTTTTCTTAAATCTCTAAGATATTTTTCATCTTATCATACCCTTAATTATACATTTGTTTCCCTTTGTATAATTTCATTCAATAATCTCTGAAATTGTTTCTAAGTCATGCTTTTGATATTTTTAATATTTTTATATGTTCTTTATTTTTATTATATAGAATATTATTTTGATATTATATATATATATATATATATATATATATATATATTATTTTCTAACTCATTATGATACTGTAACTTTTTTCACTATAATTGTATAAATAAATTTTATTTTCTATAATATAAAAATTTAATGTAATTGCCATGAATTTTTTTTATCACCATGCAACTTATATTGAAGTTCAAAAGATATAAGATCTTAACAATATTTATTATTAGTTTAATTTTTGTTCTTTGCGTTATTTTGATCAAGTAATGTATTGTAACTTTTATTAATGTATAAAACAGAGATTCATCATAATTTAAAAAATTGAAATAAACAAACATTTAAAATATATTTTAATTTGAATATTTGTTTTCCTTTTATAATTTTTTTTTAATTATTTTAAAATTTTATTAACTAGGTTTCATTAATGTTTGCAAATTTAATAAATGTTTTAGTTCTCATGAAATTTTATTTGGTATCCTAATTTGAAATGTATACAATTAATATTAAATATTTGATAATATTATGTTTTCTTTACCGTAATTTTTTATTATTTTATGTTCCTGTAGAGAACAAATAAGATATGTCAGACATAAACGTTACCTTACTCCGGTCTGCAATCTCCTCAGTAGGTTTCCTCTCGGTCGATACGTGTAACCTGTGGATATCTCGGTGTGAATTGGTTTGAACCCAAGGGGGTTACGTGCAGAAGACTCTCCGATGCTCAAGTCAGCAAAATCTCTTACAAAGTCAAATCTTATGATTAGGAGATAATGAATGTGCACCTTTAATTCGTGGGGTCCATGTAAATTTATAGATTATTAATTATGTTTTGCCACGTCATGGGTTGGGCCCCTGTTTAGGTTGTAGGTGGGTTTGGTCCTTAGCCTAAGTCCCTTAGTTCGATCATTGTGGGCCCTATGGGTCTTATCAGTAATGCTATGAATTTGTCAAGTTTTTGCTTAGTTTCCCAAAGTTACCGGCTTAGACCGGCTACTCTTTATCGGCCTAAACCAGTTACTCTTTTAGTGGCTTAGGCCGCTGTTGCTCAGCATATATATGGTGATTGTTATTATTTGCGTCCTTGGTGGTTACATATACAAGTTTTATGGTTATTATTTGGCTAGGTCGGCTAGGTGTGGTACATTTTATAAAAAGTAATTAATTAATATTGAAACAATAAGAAAACGGATATGGGTACGAGTATATATCAGTTACTTGATGGAGATGAAGATAGGTCGAAAGTTTGATAAACCGTTGAGTTTGGGTATAGGGATGAAAATATGTTTTTCTATGGGGATGAATATGAGATAACAAAACCCGATCTCAACCTGTCCGTTGGCATTCCCATTATTTCTCTTTTAAAATGTATGGATTGTAAATGCTTTGTTCTGAAAAATTGGAAAAAGAAAATATTTATAGAGCTACGTCCCGGTGATAAGGTGAACTCTTTTGTGGATGAAAATGAATAAAATATCTTTAGAACTTTTAAACATGTGAGAAAGATGAAAGGGGACAATATATAGTAATTAGATTTAGATATATTTTTCTATTTATTTTAAAATAAGTTTCTTAAAACTTTGCTTCGTTAAAAATATATATTTTTTCTTTTTATGCCTATCAAATTTTCTTTATATTTTTCAATTTTTATATAATGACCAATTTTTTATTTTATTGTGTAAAAATAAATTTTTAGTTCTTTTAAAGGATAAATAAATAAAATTTATTTTGAACCTTCATGAAGATTTTATTGGTTGAAATCATATAATATTTTTCTTTTGGTACTTTTTTTAAGATTTGTTTTTTGTCAATTACAACTCATTTAGTCTATTTTATTATAACTTTTGTGGTGATAAAATTTGATGACAAAATTTCTGGTTAAAGGTATTTTGGTACTTGGTTATTATCAACAGGACAAACATTATTACAAATTTGCATGCAAACTTTTTGAGAGAATTGTGCTCATGTAACTTATTCACAAATTATTCCGCCAATAAGTATAATGGAATTGACCATAGTTGTGTGTTACCTACAAAATAGTATGGGTAAGTTAATGAGAATTTCATTTTTGTGGATAGTACATGTACAAAGTGGCCTGGTCATAGTTAAGTCTATTTTTCATGTTTACTTTTTTACTAGAAAGTCTTATAAATTAAGAATTTGTCTTAATATTTTTCATTTTAAATTGGATTAATTATGTTCTTATTCTTAAATAAACTATAAGATAATTATTGTCACAAATGTGCGACCAAGTAACTAATTATGCTTTTAGAGACAAGAATATAATTAGCGACTAAATTAGTGACTTGAAATTCCAGTAAATAACTTCTAGTCGATAAATTAGTCATTGTTTATAGAAAAATGGAAGCAATGCTTTTAGTGTCTAAAATAAGTCTTGTATTAGCCATTGAATATTTGGTAGTCACTAAATATATATAATATGGTGATTAAAAACCAAAAATTGTCAGTTGCTAAATACAATATTTTTAGCCACCAAATTAATAACCAATTTTAATATTGTATTATTGACCGCAAATTTGGTGTTTGCTAAATATGTAAAATATGGTATTAGCATTTTATATTTTTCAGTAATATAATACTTTTGGGTAATATGGTAATTAATGGTAAAAAAATTTCGGTCACTAAATTGTTGACCAAATTAAATGTTTTATTAAAATCCAAAAAGTTGGTGATATATTGTTGGGTATTGGGCTCCCTTCCTATGTTGAGAAGTCCATGTCTCACTTAACCTAGTGGAGAGAGGGCTGCAAAATAAATAGAGAGGCAGAACAATAGAGTCAGAACACACTGAGAATACTAGCACATAGAGGGAGAGGTATAGGAAAAATTATGTTCACGTTTTTCACAGAGCTGCCACCGTAAATTTGGTACTACGGATTCGTTCACCGTTGGATCGGGCTGAAATGTTTATAGCAGGTTTGGAATACATTGTTTTTCATTCTGATCGGTCAGATCGTTGATACAAGGTCTGAGTTGGGAGATACTAATTTCGCACTGCAATAGTGATTTTATAGGTTTTCTTCTCTTGTTCTTCTCTATTTGAAAGCTTTGTTGCTTTGCTATTTGGTTGGGTGTTGGCACTAATTTGTGTTGTTTATTGAGACTCTTTTGTGCTCTTGTTGACATAGTGGAACTATTTCTTTAGTCTGGACGACTCGTGGTTTTTTACCCTTGATTTGAGGGGTTTTCCATGTTAAAAATATTGGTGCCTTTATTTGTGATTGTGGTGATTTATTATTGCTTCTCTTTAATTGTTGTAAGACCCTAGAAAATGGCGTTTTAAAAGTGATAGTGGTTTAAAAATAGTGAGACTCGATTATTTTAATATTAAAAGGTTTTAGTATAAATAGAATTGTTATAAACGAGTTTCATTATTTTAAAACACACCATATCTCTAAAAACCACTTTTCTAGAGTTCCCTAACTTCTCTTTAGAGGTTCTGTCTCTCTGGTCGTCTGATTGAAGAACCGAGACCGTAGGATTGATCCTCTCGGCGAGCTCTTCAAATTGGACCGATCAATTTCTCCGTTCGCGTAAGTTGAGTTTCCGCTCTCTTTTTTAGTCTTTTTCTGTTTTCTGTTGCATGCAAGCCCTCTTCCGCTTGCATGTGACGTTTTAATCATCAGTATGAGTCTCTGCTGATCAATGATCATAACGGTATGTCCTGATCGTTATTGTGATGTTTCTATGTGTAGATAGAGCATCTTGTGGAGTTAGAGGTGTTGACGTTTTTTAAGGCGTTGACGTTTATAAAGTTGTCTAAACAGGATAACAGGTAAGGGAAGCTAACTATTTTACTAGAATTTCATCTAGAAATAATTTTGATGACTTTGAATTGCATGATTGGTTGTTGTATGAGTGCTTGATTTGTGTAATTGAGTGTATGCTTGGATTGTGCTAGATTTCTTTACTATTGCATATGAGAACAGATTGGGAATCTGGTATTTTCGCCTAAGCGAGCAGCTCTCGCTTGAGCAAAAATACCAGAAACTCATCCCCTGTCTCTGTGTGACATCTTGCCTAGGCGAGCCAATCTCGCTTGAGCGAGAGTCACTCTCGTCTAAGTGAGACAACTTAGCCTGAGCGAGAATTCGCCTAGTGTAACATCCCTAAGGAATATTACTGATATAAAATAAATAAAATTCTAAATTTCAATAAATGCCGCATTGAATATGATCATAAAAACCAGGAATCCATGATACATAAAAACTAAATTAAAAGTCAAAGACTCCCAAAGGGGATTTACATAATTTTCTCAAGCTAAAATGATGTAAACACCTATATACATATACAAAATATCCCCCTGCTAGCCCTCGCTCCGAGTCTATGCGTCTCCAGGCCCACCTGTCACATCATCTGCTCCCGGATAACAAGATATCCGATCATCGCCACACACACACAAATAGGGTGAGCTATGCACAATAAAACATAAACAAATATATGTGAAATAAACATGCTTCCCCACCCAAAACAATATAAGTACAAAACTCGTAATTTCCAAATCACCCAACCATGACCTCATAGTCCTTCATGAGTCATATGCATGAACTAGGTCTTGGGACTTCCTTGTGCTCCCACGAAACTAACTCATTCATGGTCCAACCCTATGAGCCTATCTCGCTCACAGTCCTGCCCTATAGACTCCTCTTCCGTAGTAAAACATCCAAGTCTCACACTTAGACACTGGCAGGCACGTAATCACCATACCATGGACTCCTCGCCCAATAGTAGCCGACGGGAACATAACAGTTCCATGCCCATCGTGCGCCCGACACATGCAATCACCATACTAAGGACTCCTCGCCCATTAGTAGCCGACGAGAACTCAACCAGTTCCATGCCCATCATGTGTCCAACCACCGAGCACATCCCAGACCCCTAATGGACTTAGTCCTTCAAGCCCAAACATCACACCACATGCATATACAATCTCTCCTTATGATAAACAGCCAAAACACACACTCACAAGCACAAGGAACATAGTAACTCGCATAAACTCGCTTAAGCTAGGGACCTCTCGCCCAAGCTAAGCCCTCAGCCTCGCTTAGGCTAGCTCACCTCGCCTGAGCGAGCTTAAAACAGCAACAACATCAAGTTATCTCGCTTAGGCGAGATCCTCTCGCTTAGGCGAGTTCATCTCTCGCCTAAAAACACAATTCAAACTCGCCTGGGCTGAAATACACGTGAAGCACCAAACATGACCAAGACATCTCGCTTAGGCGAGGCCATCTCGCCTGAGCGAGACTCTGGTTCGCTTAAAACCCCTAAACTCCTCGCCTGGACAAGAAGTCACGCTTAACATACGCAACTTCAACACCATCTCGCCTAGGCGAACATCTTTCGCCTGAGCGAGTGTACGTGTCGCTCAAACGCAATCCACGTCGCTTGAGCGAGACGCTCTGGTGGCAACAGGGTTTGCGTCTCTGCTAATCTCGCCTAGGCGAGCCTGGCTCATTTGGGCGAGAATTGCAGGTCCTTACGCTGATTATGCACGCAACAGTAACAACCACATACCAATTTGCACTCCAATTCATACCAGATTAGTTTACATATATTTCAACAACATTTATGCACAATTTAGACCACATTTGGTTCCCAAAACACCAAGCACACACAGTTACATCATATCTAATGCATAATTCCATGGTATTCATACATTTGAGTCAGAATCCCTAATACAGCAGCACCAAACCCATAAACCCCAAAATTCATCTCACTCTCAACATGAAATTCATCACACAAAAATCAGCACAAATCAAGTATGACCTAAAGCATACAATTTCAGGTTCAGCTCCCCTAACCTGGAATTAGTGCTCGAAATTGAAAAGTAGAAGCCTTGATTCGCAATCCCCGCTTGGTCCAGCCCTTGCACACTCACAACTCCACCCACTCTCTCTCAAATTCTTTCTCCTCTCTATAGGCACAATGACCAATTGCAGAAACCCTATTCTATCTTCAATTTTGCCTTTTATAAGTGGCTCAAGGTAGGTTAATGCAAAAAAAAATGAATTGGACTTAAGTGTGGGCTTAATAGCTATTCAAGTCACTTAGTGGAAATATTTTTCAGCACCTAATGGTTATCCTTCTGTTAGGTTCTCTTTACCCCTTCACATTCATACCACAACTAATAGTTAGCAAAAATAAAGCCTACTTTATGCCCAACAAGGTTTGAACCCATGACCTTCCATTCACAATGCCAAACCACAACCACTATGCCCAATCACATTTGGTGATATACACAATCAACATAAGCTTACCTTTCAAATTCCACACTCTTACATATTATTAAAATAAATCGTAAAATAACAACACAAAATGGCATACATAGGACTCGAACCCAAGTCCTTTCACACAATCAAAGTACTCTCAACCACTTGAGCTAGTACTTTTCCACATCACATTCTAGTCTAGTTCTCCTTTCACCACTCCAAATTCCATTGCTACAAGACCCTTAAACACTAGTCTCCATGCCATTTTCCGCTGCCCATGGAGTTCCTACGAGCCACCACACATTGGAGCTCCATCAAATTGGTATCAAGAGCCATTCATTCTTGGAGTCTCAAGTTTGAGTAAGGTTCTCGGTCTATTCTTGTGTTTTTCTTGCAATTCTCGTGTTGTTCATCCATTTTTCTTTGTGTTCTTTCATTTTTTTGTGTTGTTCTTCCATTTTCTTTGAGTTTTCTTCAAGTTTCCTTCAAATTAACCGAACATCTATGAGTCTACATGAATTCTATGGATTCAAATGGTAGATCTCCATGATTTTTGGTTCACATTTGTTCTTAAGTTCCATTTATTTTTCCAGTAGCATTTTCTTTGCTTCCTAGTGTGTGTTCTTCATTTTCATTCAGTGGTTTCCATTTATATTCAGTTTATCATCTCGTGTTTTGTCTTAAGTCATGTTTAAGTGCTTTGTTTCATCTCCATTTTTGTTTCATTTGCTATTTTCTGCATTTTCTTGATGAGAACAAAGTTCTACATCACACAAAAGAGCAATGAACATCAAAGTGTCAGTGACGAAACTTGGACAAAAAATACGGGGGTGCCAAATTAAATTTTTTATATATAATTATTTTTTTAATTAATTTTTTCTCTCTCTTCATTTTCTCTACTTAAAATAAACACACATAAGAGTAGACACCATACCACGAATACCATTTTAGATAAACTATTCGTACCTCATCAATTTGATTTAGTGGGCATCGACAAATTGAGGACGCTTTTCCCGAATCGCATTTTAATGAATTTTTAAATTTATTATATGTAACTCTAGGATTTTTAGAGATTTGTTTTTCCATTGTCATGAATTTTTGGTTCCCATGAAATTTCTCAAGTTTAGTTAACCAAATGCATTTTTTTTCATCTTTATCACAACCCTTCCTCTTTGAAAAAAGAATTAATTCTTTTACTTTTTATCATAATCTTTCTAATATAAATTTATCACCTCTCACCTATCTAGAAAAAGATAAAATTTATCTTCACAAATCACAATTATCACATTGCAAAACATAACAAAATTCATACCACTCTAATTAAATAAGCAACACTGTATAAATTCAAAACTTTAAAAAATTTATCGTACGTAGTGGAAAACACAAAATCCCTAAAGTTCATAAGTAAAGATTATAATAATTTGAGAAAAATTATAATTAAGGTTCATACTAATTTCATAAAAAATCTCTAAAATCATAATTAGGGTTTATACTAATTTGACATAAATTTGGGAGAAACATCCTAAAAAGAATGATAAATCTATCATACATAAGTCATAATACGATACTAACCTTGATCTCTAAGAGATCATGCGAGAATATATACTTCAATTTCAATCTATGTGTTTCCCAATCTTTGTTTTTCAATCATAAATCTTAATATTTCTTTCTCCTCGCACACTTTCATAATAACTTACACGGTGAAAAAATTTTATAGCTAGAAAAAAATCCTATTCTCTTTTATAAACCAATGTCTCCATTAAATTTTTTTATTTTATCTTTATTTTATTTTTTATTATAATTTTCCATAATATAAACTTAATATAAATAATATAATAATATATAAATATATTTAAAAAAATATATAAATATATATAAAAAATAAATTTAAAACATTTTTGGGGGAGCCATGGCTCCCCTATGTTATAACATTGTTCCGCTGTTGAAAGTGATGCTTGTGGATGTGTAAGGCATGTTCTCATTGTTTTTGATCCATTTCACCGATTGGATTCTTGCTTTTGTGTGTTCTAGATGTTCTTCTATGATTCATGCTTGATTCTAGATCATAATCAAGTTCATTCTACCTGAATTTCATAAAACATCTTCTCAATTTCCGTGAGCAACTCTGCTCCAGTCTCTATTTTTAGTTTTCACTGCACGCACACCTACTGTTTATGATTTCTAAAATGAGAAAAAGAAGGAGAAAGAGAAGAAGAAGGAGAAGAAGGAGAAGGAGAAGAAGAAGGAGAAGAAGAAGAAGAAGGAGAAAGAGGAGAAGAAGAAGAAGGGGAAGAATGAGAAGAAGAAGAAGAGGAAGAGGAAGAAGGAGAAGATAAAGATGAAGGAGAAGAAGCAAAAGAAAAAGAAGAAAGAGGAGGAAGAAGAAGACGACGGCGGCGGCAGCGGCGGTGGCGACGACGATGGTGGCAGCGGCGACAACGGTGGCAGCGACGACGACGGCTACGGCGACCATGAAAAAAAGAACGAAAAAAATTTGAAAAAGGGAGAAAAAATTGATAATTATCGACAGATTTACCGACAGATTTTTCTGTCGGTAATTACCGACGGAACATGATTTCTGTCGATAAAATTTTACCGACAAGCATTTTACTGACGGATTTTTGACTGTCGATAATCTGTCAGTAATGTTGATTTAGCGACGGATTTTGACGATTACCGACGGATTTTGACCGTCGGTAATATCGGTTTTTCTTGTAGTGTAGGTGTGTGCTCTATATTGCCTTGAGTTGCCTTAATTTGAAGTGGATTCTTCCCTTCATTTGGTACTGTTGCAATGAGTACTATAAGCTTCATGTTTGAGCATTTCTTTTTCAGATTTTCTCTTCAATTCTAGTGGTATTCTAGGTTCCTTTTGCTTGTGCTAGCCTTTCATTCTTACTTTAATTTCTTGCTTGTTATTCCTTCATTAATCTTTCAGTCATGTTACATGTTCACTCACTTTGGTTTAGCACTTCTAGTTAGCTTTTCTTGCTTATTCTTTGCTTCTTTTCAAGTGCAATGGCTCTCGGGTTTGGGATTTGATTTGGTGTTTGGTATGAATTTTAGCTTGGTTATTATTCTAGTGGTAGCATCTTAGGTGGTGGATGTGAAGTAAAATTTTAGCTTTGTGCTTTCATTATAATTGCTTCCTCTCCCTCACCTTTGAGAGTGTGTGTGCTAACCATTTTATTTTAGCATAGTTTTCTTCCTGTTTTTCTTCGTTGTTTTATAGCTGTTGGGTGCAGTTTTGGTGCTCTTTGAATGTCCAAATACTTGAGTGTGGTGTCTCCAAATTTGTCACAATTGGTTGGTGGAGCTCCAAAGGTGCATGAAGAGCTCCGTGGGCAGCGGAAATGGATGAAGGAATGGAGGCAAGTTGGAAGGCACTTACAAGCAATGGAAGGTGAAAAAGGTGATAGGATTTCCTAATCTACGGTAGCCTAAGGAAGGTGGCTAGAGGTAGAGAGAGGAAATCTCTAGAAAGTGGTGACTCTCAAAGGTAATAGAGGGAGGAGTGCTCTCAACTCAAGTTGCATCTATTGCTTAAAATTTCAAGAGTGTCTACAAATGAGTGAAATTTTGGCTTTTATATGAAGCCATTTACACATGAGAAAGAGAGCCATTGGATGGAGTGGGCCTTGATCTTGGCCCTTAGATCAAGCTTGGAGAAGGAGGCTTGATCTTGGCCATTGGATGATGCCTTGGAAAAGGAGGAAGCATTCCGAACCCTTGGATGCTTTGGATCCATGAGGTGTAGGAAGAATTGTTGACTTCCACTTAGTCCACCTTGGCTCTTTTGATAGGTCATGGCCAAATTGATGTGACCCCAACAAGCCCAAACTCAAGTGCATCAACAAGCCCAAGCCCACATCAAGGCCCAATCACTAGAAGCATGATGAGAAAGATTCACATGGGCCTCTCACAAGATGATCAAGTCAATCATGGGCTTTTTACATTATTTACATGGGCTAAAGAAATCTCTAAAATATGAGATGATGCATGAAGGAAGTAGTCTAGATTTAAATTGGGCCATTGTTTAGGCTTTGCTTTCAATAAAAGCTAGAACACTTGTTGGGATCATTTGGG
>Ga0214545_1010465_pt1 | contig 13454 bp, 10 predicted proteins | sample CNSS4metaG_FD_160064 | JGI IMG/M metagenome (GOLD analysis project Ga0214545, IMG submission 160064) | Root nodule microbial communities from cowpea collected in UCLA plant growth center, Los Angeles, California, USA - CNSS4 | ecosystem: Host-associated > Plants > Roots > Nodule | place: USA... | reverse complement strand
TGGGGACAAACAACTACAAGAAAAATACGTGAATCAGTTCGTTGATTACATGAAAAACAATAGGCCTGGTTATAATTAGTATAATGGCAAGTTGAATAATTAAAGGAAAACTTTGATTGCTCTAAGATTTAGCTTATCTAAGAGCAACTCAGTCCAACCTAGAAGGAACCGAGAAGCCTACCTATCTTTACAATGCTTTTTCTATATTAGTTATGTCTTCGTTTTTCTTAAATAAGTCAGATTTCACTGCAATAATAAATTGTTTTTATTGTGTTGTTTGTAATTCTGTGAATTTTGTAACGTCCCATTTAATTTATAATCGCAATTAAAGAAAACGCCACACATAAGATAGCATAACAATGCAATCCTGGGGTTCTCAACATCACCCCTACAAGACTAGGCACACCATGATGCCAACAAAAGTAGGATAGTTGTTTAACTAAAAGTTTACAATCTAATAACCACGAATACAGGGGCCATAGCCCTAAAGAAAACATGAGAGAAGAAAGTGTGAGATCCAGCCCAGATGGCTAAGTAGCGGAGTCGCCATTCCCTTGTTGACCACGAGAACCTCGCCCATCTGCTCCCATCAACCAAGTTGATGATCATCGCAAGAAAGAACAGCCACATACATCACAACCATGCAACAAAACGGGTAAGCTAGAGCCAACAACATATTCATCATGCAGTCAAATATATTTTCATCATCTCATATCCACATAGCAACCAAACATATTATGACTCTTCATTCAATACACTACGACCCGACTCGACTCATCCGGATACGTATAACTTGGTCGGATTCAGCGGATGCTTGCGCTTGTGGTGGATACCTCTACTCGAACCTGAGCTACTCGAACCTGAGCTATGTGTTACAAGTGTTACTATGAATCAAAATCTCCCTCACCACAAGGTTAGCCCTTAATGAATTTCAGGCCTCCTGCTACTCTCACCACAGGAGTCAGTCTGCTCTAAGTGAGACTAACTGGCCCCTTAGAGTGTCAAGATGCAGTCCTTACCTTGAATCCTTACCTAGTTATACAGATGGGGCACCACCATGGACACCCACTAACAGGGGCCATGGGATTACGTCCCGACCACTGAAGCATAGCCCCGGAAGTCTCACCTAGAGACCCCCAAGGAATTACACGCTGACACGGACCAACATTCATAATTCAGCAATAAGAGAATATTAAATCATGTTTTTCAATTCCATATCAACCCTTGAAATTAATTCCTCATATGCATCACATCTCAAGTCCATACCTCTGATCATCACCACCCCAATGAGTCTGGGGTCTCATCTCATGATAATACCATGTTCCTTTAGTTCCAAACCACTCATTTATTTCACATGTTATGTTTCATACCAAACCCATCATGCACCATTTCGTAATTCATGCCAAGCACGCACCACACTCCATTATATACATGTTTCTCATCATACAATACACGCCCAAACCAATATCAATCATTCAAGGATGAACGAACACCCAAACAGCGCACTGCCTCGCCCAATCCCTCGCTCAGGCTGGGGAATCTCGCTCAGGCGAGACGTGCTCGCTCAGGCGAGCCTCCCCTTCGCCTAGGCGAGGGTTCGATGGAGCACTCAGGGAACATCACGGGATCTCGCTTAGGCGAGACCCCTCTCGCCTGGGCGAGGTGTTCCCTCGCTCAAAACTTCAAGCAGGTCGCCTGGGCGACCTTTCGTGCAATAGCCCTAGGCGAGCTCCCTGTTTCATATCGCTTAGGCGAGACTGACTCGCTTGGGCGAGATTAACAGGTCTCGCCACTGTTCTTGACTGCAACAGTCAAGTTTTCCGACCAAACAACACATGCAAAGTATTTTCGCACATCAAAATGACAGATCCAACCCTGCAATCAATAACCAACGCATAAACAGTTCTAAAAAGACTCGAAACTAGAACCCTAACTTCCCGTACCTGGAAATGGGTTCGTACAAGACCTCGGCACTGGACTCCAGAGCACAGCAGTTCGGGAGACGGGTCAGGAACTGGTGGAACGACGGCACAAAAGGAAGAACAGAGTCATCAACCAACATTAAACGGTGGAATACGAAGAAGGAAAGTGGAGACGATAGGTTTTAGGGTCACTTACGTCGTGCAGGAAGTAAGACTTGAGCTTTGAGCTAGCTCGGGGAGGACCTCAGGGCAACCCTAGCAGAGCTCTAGCGGTACGAAGGGGCGGAGCGACGGCTGGTTCTGAAAGAGTGAATGTGAGGTGGGATTAGGGCAACATAGCAGGGTTTATATACATTGGGCCAACCCTTAGGCCCACTTAGGGGCAGCCCACTAACTTTAGGGCAGAAAAGAAAGAAGGGGGTCTCACAAATTTCATATAAATTTGTCGTCTGATGTGTTTATATGTAGTGAATGAACACGCTGGAGAGCTACATATTATATGAAGCTTATCATCATTGTTGTTCTTTGCTTAAAACTTACTAGTCTTTTATGTTTTTTTTAACCTACTCAAGTATAAGTAATTAAAAAAAGAAAATAATATTTTAATCCACAAAACAATAGAAAGAGAGACAATAGGTACCCCTGATGGAAAACTTCGTACCATCCCATCTGATTCAATCGTTTTTTTTGACTCACTTTTAACCAATTGCTTTAATTACTATTAGATCTTTTTTAAATTTTTTTTAGTGATGTGATGTAATGATCTAATGATGATTGAAGTGGTGGGTTAAATATGGGTCAAAAAAGTAGGTTAAAGTATCATTGTCCTTAAAAAAACAGAAACGATATTTTGACACCCTATTTTGACCCAGTCTTGACACCGCTTAGTGTTAGGTGAAATGATTTTATTTTTTTTAAGTTTTCATTTATTTTTCACACTCTAACGCGGGCATTGAAGGTTGTCGCTAAAGTTGGAAAATTGAAGCGCGTGTAAGAACATTTGAAAGACAAAACCTAGTTTCTCTTCCCTTCTCGCATGTTCGTTGTTTCTATTTGAATTGTTTGCAAAGCCTTCTTCTTCTTCCTTCGAAAGAACTCATTTGTCTCGCTTTGGTCCCTATCATCCAACCCCTTATCACTATAGAGCTTCACTATTTTCACTCTCCCTCATCTTCACTTCTCTCACTTTCGCTTCTCTTCCTATAGGATCGAAAGGTAACCTTTTTTATTCGTCCCTAACCCCTATTACTATGTTTGGTAGAGATTTATATTACTATTGTTTGTTGTTGCATCTTCTTTTCGCCCATTCGCCGTGTCTTCGGATTTGGAGAAAGTTTTGATTTTTTGAGTTTAGGGTTTCATGCATTTTATATTTGTATTATCATAAATGGTTTATGGGCCGAAATTGATGAGTTTGATATGATTTTGCGTATGGAACATGATGTGATGGTTGGTTGAATATTGGCATGAGATTTGGTATGCATGATAATTCTATGTTTGGTCAGTGAGACATGACTATGGTATGGATTAGGACGTAATTTCATGAATCTTTTGGTGAGATCTCATGGTGGTGCCTCATATAAATGACGTAATTTCACGAATCTCTTGGTGAGATCTCATGGCGGTGCCTCTTGTAAAGGACGTAATTTCACGAACCTCTTAGTAAGGTTTCGTGGTGGTGCCTCAGTATATAATTAAGTAAGGATCGCATCCTGAAACTCAAATAGTCAGTTAGTCTCATGTAGAGCGTACTGACTCAAGTGGTGAGAGTAGCAGGAGGCCCTAATCTTTGACAAGATAATGGCCTTAGATGTTTGAAGGCTAACCTTATGCGTGGTATGGTGAAACCTATTGGCAATGGCTTTGTAGAGCAGTAGAGGCCACCATAAGTGCAAACATCCAGTGAATCTGACTGATTATATGTATCCGGATAATTGAGTCTTAGAGTCTTACTTGGTTGTTATCACATGCTTGGTTGATTCATGTATCCTTGACTTTTAAATTGCATGCTCAATTGTATGATAAAACTTTTTTACTTTAGCTTATCCTTTCTGTTTGCTTGTGTGTTCTGTGTGTGGTTTTCTCCTTGCGATGATCATCAATTTATTGATGTCACCAGATATAGGAATCCCTAGTGGTCATCAGGGTGATGGAAACTCCACTGCGTAGCTAACCTTGGGTTGGATTCCCTGTTTTGAGTACTCTTTAAGGCTATGACCTATGTATTGTCCTTGCTCTATGAGCATATTTTTGGATAGCTGTCAAAATGTTTATTCTTGTCTTTCTTTTGTTAATGACATCGTGGTGTGCTTTGGTTTTATCTCTGTGTATTATGAATAATTGTAAGGAGTCACACTTATACTCCATGACAATACTCTTTACGTTATATCCTATGTGATGTTTCATTTAATTAATTGTAATTATTAAATAGGATATTACAACAAATATAAAAAACATAAATAATAAGCATAAAAAATTCATTTTGTGCTAGTGTATGTCATTTTGTCTGTGTATAAAATTTCTAAACTGCAATAACCTTTCCAGATATTAAAGAGAGAGACAAATTAGTCAAAAATTAGAAAGTTTCGTTTCCAAATAATGCACTCACCATTCCCATACATACAGAAAAGCTACTGTATCAATCTGTTGACCGAACTACATTGAGTTTGTAGTCCCCCATCATCAATTATTTTACCCATATTTACGGAAAAGCAATTATTAGACGACTTTATAAACTTAAAATAAGTATTTTAAAATAAATAGTTAAATAAACATTTTTGGAATAAATAATTGTGTAAGAAAAAGAAGGCTTAAAAAAAGCTAATCACATTTTTTCGTAAAATTTGAGATAATTATAATTTTGGTCTCTTAAATTATTTTTTAAATAATACATAAAAATATAAAATATATATATGACTTTAGCCCCTAAACACTAAATTTAAAAGAGTAAAAATAGTTTTAAACTTAAAATCGTAAATCCTAAACGCTAAGCACGGGTTAAATCCTAAAAACCTCATTTTAATCTTTTAAATTTAGTATTTCGAAATTAAAATATATTTTTACTAGGAAATAATAGCATAACATAACTAATCTTGTTCTAAAACAAGCAGCATTAAATAATCATGTATAAAAGTAAAAATATTTTTTAATTAAATTTAGTACATACAAACCCATTTGATTAATATATCCTTAATTTTGAATATGATTTCCAAATATTGGATTATTGTATTATATGCAATTTATAAAAATATATAAAAGGAATTATGTTTTTCATATATTTTATTTCTCAATATTCTTACTCTAATATTCTTACTCCCTCTAATAAAAGATCACTGTAAACTATCACATCTCAAACAGATTTACATTTTAAAATTCAACAACCATCAAACCCATTTGACTAATATATCGTTAATTTTGAATATGATTTCCCAAAATTGTATTATATACAATTTATAAAAATATATAAAAGGAATTTGTTTTTTCTTATTTTATTTCTCAATATTCTTACTGTACAATAAATTACTATGAACTATTACATCTCAAATAGATTTACATTTCAAAATTCAACAATCATATCTCATCACCAAACATTTTATTAAACAAACTCTATTACGAAGAATTAAACAAAATAAAAAAAAGGAAAAAAAAATCATAAACTAATAACCTCTCATGAATATAATCAAACAAATATAAATATATAAATATATATATATATATATATATATATATATATATATATATATTTATATTTATATATATATGGACGGTTCAACGGTTTTGGAAGCCTAAAAAATGAAATCTTTTACTTAAAATTTATTTTTTGAGCTTTTTTTTATGCAAAATTATTTATTAAATTATCATAATTAATTTCATTTAATATTTTTTCTCAATAGATAATATGATTAATCTGTTTAATCTTTATTGAGACATTGTTGATCTTAAATAAGTTTTTATTATCTTAAGCTTTGAGAAACTCCGTTCCACGAAAACAACTAACACTAAAATTGTCAACATTATTCTATAAGTTATATATACATTTGGAAAAGAATTTATTCTTTTTATATAATTAAGAATGTCAATTGGTTTATGATTTTCCAAACCTATAATTTCCCTTAAGATATTGAATTCTTAAATTAAATCAAATCCATCAATATCGAACAAATTATCATGTTTTAAGGATTTTTCAAGGTTTAACATTTTTCTTTAAAAAATGAAATATCTACAAAATGTAATACACAAGGAATTTGCTCTTTTTGTTTATAGCTTTTTTCTATTATGCAATTAAAGTCTCAATTCTTCTTTTCTTTTGAATTTTTAAATAGCCTAATTCAAATTTTCTAGTTGACATATCTATATATTTTTATATGAAATAAAAAATTATAATACATAAAACATTACTAAAGATAAATATATAAAACAAATGAATTAAAATAATAAAATCTGGTTCTAGTTGTCAAGAAAATAAACTCAATGGTAGACTTGTAGTATCTTGAAGTCTCAAGTCTCCTTTTCGTTTTTAAGTCTCAATTTTTTCACAAATTTGCAAAGTTATTTATTTTAAGATTAATCATTAACAAAAATAATTAAAAAAAATTACTCTTATAAACTCGATAGTAAGTTTTTTTTCCTAAACTTTAATTATCTTTCTATAGAAAACTCAACTTTGAATTATATTCTAATTAATCTATTATCACTGAAAAGATTAAACCATAATCTATTATAAAAAAAAAACTCCCAAAACTCGTAAATCTAAAAGTACCGAAAAACAAAACTAAGCAAAAGAAACACATTTCTAATTCTAATACAAATCCAAAATAGAATAAAAATAACAACACAAATAGAAAGAAAAAACATACTAACCAGAAATGAGGATGAAAAAATTGATACACACAGATGTTAGGGACACAAATATCACTTTACCTCAATCCTCAACCTCTCGAGTTGCCTCCTTCTCGGTTAACATATGCCATCTGTCGTTGCATGCAAGTTGGACCCTTGAGGGGTTACTTGCGGATAGGCTCCGACGATCAAGTCAGCAAAAAGGCTCTCAAAAAGTCAAATCTCTGATTAAAGGATTAATGCAAGCGTACCTTTAATTACTAGGGTCCACGTGTATTTATAGAGTCATTAATTATCTTTGCCCTTCTTATGGGTTGGGCCATCGTTTGGGTCCTTGATGGGCCTAGGCCAAACCCAAGGCCTGAGTTAGTGTTTTATGGTAGCAGGGGCCTTGTCTGCAATTTTCTTAGTTTGGTGTCATCAACAGGTTGCGTCTTATCTTTTGAAGTAGGCGGCCTAGATCACTATGTGTTCTTGTTTACCGGTTATTTATTTGATAATTTCATTTGTAGGGTTATGTGTAGGCGGGCTTGGCTGTACGGTTATCTTGGTCCGCCTAAGTGCAGTACACCAGTCTCCCAGCCTTTGTTGGGGAGGTGTAGCGGCAAAGGATTGGAAATGTGTGGGGGGTTTTCTTGGTCCGCTTAGGTGCAGTACACTTGTCCCCCAACCTTTAAATGTGATAAACAGTGTTAAGGCTAAAGTTTAAGAGGTGATAGTAGGTGAAAGGGTGTCAGATGTCAGAGGTCTAATCAAGGGGTTTTGCGCTGCCGTTTAGGGTGTTATGATGTTTCACATTTGTTGTGTCGCTTCGTATGATCATTATTTCTAGCGGGAAAAGTTGAAGCGTTTGAGATACTGGCTATAAATACAAACACTGAAGAGAAGAATTTTACTTTGGTTCATTTCCAAGAGATTTGAGGGAAACTATCTATTTGCGTTATATCTTGTCTGATACGTTCCCTGCCTCTACCATCTTCTTCTTATCTAAAAAAGGTATGTCTATTGTTAGTGATAGTGCATCTTTGTCGAGTTTGGGTAGTGGGACTGATCGGTCAGGGAGGGCGAAAGTAGTCAATCTATGAGTGGTGATAGGGTTCAATTGGGTGGTGAGGGGAGAATTTCAATGGAGAAGACAACCGGACTTAGAGAAGACCCACCAGAAGAGTTGGCAGAAAGCATCTGGCTGGTGAAGGCAGGATACAGGTGGGTGGCCGAGGATGTGCGGACACAATATTCTTTGTTTTGATGGTCGCGGTTACTAAAGTCATGGCTAAATTGCATTCCCATATTTGAGAGGGGTGCTCGAAAAGACATTGTGGCCTTGGAAAGGGTTAGTGTCGTTGACTGTGTATGCCATGGTCAAGAAGGGGCTACCGAGGAGTTTTTCTACATGTACATGTTCCATTTTTCGCAGCTGTACGTAAGGTTACCTTTTGACGACTTTACTATAGGGGTGCTGCGTTTGCTAAATGTCGCTCCTACTCAACTGCATCTGAATAGTTGGGCGTATCTGTAGGCGTTTCGAGTGCTGTGTAGAGCTTTGTACTTACAGCCATCTTCGCACTCTTTTCTCTATTTCTTCGATACTCGGCCTAAGAGTCCCACAACCTAGCTATCACTTGTACGTCGGTCGGGTATAAATAGGCTGGATGTGTTTACCCAGTCCTTTAAACACTTTAAAGATGGCTTCTTCAAGGTGGTGGTGAAGGAGCCAAGGCGTTCATATTTTTATACTGATGACGGGAACACTAAGTTCCCTTTCAGCTAGACCGACAATCCTTGGGGATATAAGGATATGAATAAGGAGAAGTTGTCAGTGGCGGACAGGGAGGTGGTGGATACTCTGATGAAGTTTAATGATAAAATGCCCACTAAGGTTTTAATTAGGGTTTATAATTTGGTTCATCCAATTGTTGATATAGAAGGTATCTTTTTGTATTTTTAAGTGCTATACTGTATTTCAGTTAACTGATTGGCATTTATTGTTGTTGTAGGTCATATGGCATAGGTTGGGAAGACGAATTTGAAGCTCTCCGCAAGGAGAAAGCGACGAAGGCCAAGGCTGCCGGGAGCATTGAAGTTCCCAACTTGCGAGAACCTCTCGTGGAGGTGGATGTGCACGGGGGTTCTAAGAGGAAAGTAGAGTTGCCTGCTAGGACTGGCGGGGGTAAGGACGTGAAGAAAGTTAGGGTCGCCTTGTTGGGGCCGGGATCTTCATCCGATGTGAAGGGACTTGAGGCTGGACTCATCGAGTTACCAAAAATTGTTATTCATCGCAATCTTGAGATTAACTTGTCTGAATCTCTGGTTAACTCGAATGACAACATGGAGCTAGAGATGGCAAATAAAGCCGCCCCATGGGTATTGCCCGAACCCGTCCCCGTTTTGACGGAGAATCCCCGCATTGAGTGGGTATGGGTATGGGGAATCTCTGACTTTTTTAATTGGGTATGGGGATGGGTATGAGGATGTACATATTCCTAACATAATACCCGTCCCCGTTTAAATTATTAAAATATTCACAATTAATTAAGTAACCATATATATATATATATTATTTTTTTATTTCTTCTAATTATTTGGTTTGTCATGAAACTCATTCGCATCTCAATTATATTTTTCATCTTATCATAACATTTATCTAATTATGTTAAAAAGATGTATGTCAATTAAAATTTTTTTATGTCTCATTTGAATATTTCTATTATTTTTTAATATTTTATTTATTATATATTTTCCTTTCACATAAGAATGTTTAATAATCTCAATTTAAGTATTTAATAGCATAGACCTTTCGTTTACTAGGTAATATAAAAAAATCCTTTACTTATTATTATTAGTGTTTGTTTCATTTGAAGAACTCTTTTGTTTCGCTTAAACAATTTTTGTTATTTCTCAAACATTGAGTATATATTTTGATATTTGAAAAGTTTTCTTAGATTTATAAGATATTTTTCAACTTATCATACCCTTAATTATACATTTGTTTTCCTTTGTGCGATTTCTTTTAATAGTCTCTCAAATTGTTTGTAAACATTTGTTAATTTGTTAATATTTTTATTTGTTGTTTATTTTCATTATGTACAATACTATTTCGATATATTTTATCTAATTAATTTTTATTTTCTAACTCATTATCAATCATACTGTAATTTTTTCACTATGTATAAGTAACTTTTATTTACTACAATATAAAAATTTAATGTAATTGTCATGAATATTTTTTTCTCACCATCCAACATAATTGAAGTTCAAAAGATACAAGATTTATGTTAAAATTTTATTATTATGATTATTATTTGTTCTTTGTATCATTTTGATCAAGTAATGTATTATAACTTTTATTAGTGTATAAAAAAAGATTCATTAGAATTTAAAAGATTGAAGTAAACAAACATTTAAAATATATTTTAATTTGAATATTTGTTTTCCTTTTATATTCTTAAAAATATATTTTTATATTTTATCAACTAGGTTTCATTAATGTTTGCAAATTTAATAAATGTGTTGGTTCTCATGAAATTTTATTTGGTATTATAATATAAAATGTAAACAATTATAATTTATTTTAAACTTTTATTATGATTATTATTTGTTCTTTTTATCATTTTGATTAAATGATGTATTATAACTTTTATTAGTGTATAAAAACAAAGATTCATTAGAATTGAAAAGATTGAAGTAAACAAACATTTAAAATATATTTTAATTTGACTATTTGTTTTCCTTTTATATTTTTTTAAAAATATTTTTAAATTTTATCAACTAGGTTTCATTAATGTTTGTAAATTTAATAAATTTGTTCTTTCTCATGAAATTTTATTTGGTATTATAATTGTAACACCCCATTTAATTAATAACCCTAATTAAAAGAGGCGTCACACAAAATAATATAATAGCACGGTCCTGGAGTATAAACCTTACTCCATACATTTGTTCAAAAGAAAACAGAAGAGAAACTAGGCAACCATGATGCTAACGACAAAGTATAATAACGTAGCGACAATATTCCAAAATAAAGCCCAAAGGTCATACAATACATGGGCTATAGCCCTAAAAGAAGAGCCCAAAAGCGAAAGCCATTCCAGAGGCTAAGCAACGGAACCACCGTCTCCTTGTTGACCACGAGTATTTCTCGCATCTGGTCACATCAATAAATTGATGATCATCGCAAAGAGAGAAAAACCACACCACAGAACATACACCAAACAAAAGGGTAAGCTAGAGCGAAAAAGGATTTACCATACAATCATATACACTTTCACAGTCAAATATACATACATTATCCAATCATGTTATGACCTTCCAAACAATATACTAAGACTCGAGACACGACTCATCCGGAGACATATAATTAGTCGGATTCAGCGGATGCTTGCACTTGTGGTGGATTTCCCTACTCTACCGAGCTGTTCTCCCCCGAGCTAAATGTTACAATGTCTCAACCCCCACACACAAGGTTAGCCCTTAATTGGTTTCAGGCCTCCTGCTACTCTCACCACAAGAGTCAGTCCGCTCTATGTGAGACTAACTGACTCTTTAGAGTGTCAGGATGCAACCTTACCTTGAATCCTTACTAAATTATATAGATGGGGCATCACCATGAACTCCCACTAACAGGGGTCATGGAATTACGTCCTGACCAACTGAGGCACCACCATAAGGTCTCACCTTGAGGCTCGTCCTAACCAATGAGGTACCCTATGGGTCAACCTTTAGGCCCAATAGTGTGGCAGCCCTTAAACATTAGGGCACTAAATAAAAGTGGACCTTACAATAATCTAAAATGTAAACAATTATAATTTATGTTAAACTTTTTTTATGATTATTATTTGTTCTTTGTATCATTTTGATCAAATGATGTATTATAACTTGTATTAGTGTATAAAAAAGAGATTCATTAAAATTTAAAAGATTGAAGTAAAAAAACATTTAAAATATATTTTAATTTGAATATTTGTTTTCCTTTTATATGTTTTAAAAAATATTTTTAAATTCTATCAACTATATTTGATTAATATTTGCAAATTTAATAATTGTTTTGGTTGTCATGAAATTTTATTTGGTATTATAATCTAAAATGTAAACAATTATAATTTATTTTAAAGTATTCAATATCGAAGAATCAACCATCCTTCTAATATTGAATATTTGATAATATTATATTTCCTTTACCATAATTTTTTATTATTTTATAAAAATTAATTAAAATTAATATTGAAGTAGTAAGAAAATAGGTATGTGTGTGGGTACGAGATTATACCCGTTACCCGGTGGAGATGGGGATGGGACAAAAGTTTGATACCCGTTGGGTTTGGGTATAGGGATGAGGATAAATTTTTTTTACGGGGATGAGTATGGGATAGCGAAACTCATGCCCGCCCCGCTCCGTTGCCATCCCTACATGGAGTCGAATGCTTTGGTGAAGGCTATGGTGGAGTTTAGTAGCAAGGCGTTGATCTTAGGACGTAGAGTGGGTTCCTTGTACTAGAGAGAATTGAATGAGTGTAGTGGGTCTAGAGTGGAGGAATTGATGGAGGAGCTAAAGGTTCAGGCTGACAAACATGCTGAGGAGAAAGCTGCTTGGAAAAAAGCAAGGGAGGAGTGGTTGGAGGAGAAAAAGAGGTGAGGGAAGTGGAAAGTACGATGCCTGGATTCGGAGAAAAATTTGAATGGGAGGATATCAGAGCTTGAGGCCGACTATGACGAACTAAAGGAGAAAAATGGTGGGCTAGAGTTGGAGCTAGAGGACCTCAAAGGCTGTATTATTCAAGAACATATCAATGGCTTTCAGAAGTGTCTACGGCAAGCGGCCTTCTTTTACAAGGATATTGACGTGTCTGATGCTAGATTCGACGTTAACAAAGATGTTGTGGATGGTGAACTTGTAAGTGAGGCAGGAAGTAGTCCTGAAGAACAGGCAGATAAGATGGCAGAGGGGCTGGATGCAAATGTGGATGATGTCGTGGTCGTGGAGAATGCTAATGAAGGAACAACTTAGGACTTAGTGTTTTATGTTTCCAATTTGATTTTAAGCCTAAGTTTGTAATAATTGGTACATTGTTTTACTTTCTTGTTCATATGTTCATAATCCGTACACTTTTACTTTCTCGTTGATATGGTTATTGTTCGTGGTATACTTGTTGTTTGCTCGAGACCGATAGTCTATATTGTAGGAACGCGTTTACTTGAAATATCATGCAATGTGTTAGTTTTGAAATGGTTGAAAAGCCAAGAAAGGGGGGGGGGGTTGGAATTGGCTAGTTAAAAAATTAGGCTATCTTTGCAAGCTAAAAACCACCTTTAATTGAATCAAATAGATCATCAAGTTAGGATGCAAACAGTACTGAACTATACACTTTCAATCGATCAAAAACAGAGTTAACATATTCATTTTACTAAACAGATTTTGTTCTGGTATAATCAATCGATTGAAACTGAAAAACAATCGACTGAAATACTGAGAAAAATGCAGAAATGCGAATTTGAATTTTAAACCAGAAACAATACTCAAGAATGATCCAGATCAGTTCCAAATGATTATGTAAACATGCTCAATGCTGCAGATGCTATGAAAACATGCAAGAACATGAAAAAGATGATTAAAGCACAAGTTCTTGAAACTTTAAAATGAAAATGCAAGAGAGAAAGGTTAGAGAAGAGAGGACACCACGAATTTTTATACTGGTT
>Ga0214545_1010459_pt1 | contig 13464 bp, 10 predicted proteins | sample CNSS4metaG_FD_160064 | JGI IMG/M metagenome (GOLD analysis project Ga0214545, IMG submission 160064) | Root nodule microbial communities from cowpea collected in UCLA plant growth center, Los Angeles, California, USA - CNSS4 | ecosystem: Host-associated > Plants > Roots > Nodule | place: USA... | reverse complement strand
CGGTTGTTAGAGGAACTGAAGCCATTGACCCCCTTTTGGCACCGGGTCTCCTTGGACCGAGGCCTATACCCCTGACTTCCAGCCACTTTTTGGCTTCGGGTCCTACTGGACCGAGGCCTATACCCCTCTTTGGCACCGGTTTTGAGCGAACCGGGGCCTATACCGCTCTTTGGCTTCGAGTATTTGGAGAACCGAGGCCTAAAACTTGTCTTTAATTGCAAAAATGCCACTGCGCCATTATATGCTTCGGTTTTTGGCCAACCGAGACATATAAGGCGAGGTAAAATGGGAATTCTGCACTAGTGATATAAATTGAATTTGAATAATTTATATGTTGAAACTCTTATAACTTTGCATCACAATGTTGGCCCTAAACGTAATTTAGTGGATGAACGATCTGCTTACTTGTGGCATAAACGTTTGAGACATATTTCCAAAGAAAAAATGCAAAGATTAGTAAAGAATGAAATCCTTCCGGATTTAGATTTTACTGATCTGGATGTGTTTGTGGATTGTATTAAAGGAAAACAAACTAAACACACAAAGAAAGGAGCCACGAGAAGCACTCAGCTTCTTGAAATAATACACACCGATATATGTGGTCCATTTGATGTAAATTCTTTCAGTAAAGAGAGGTACTTCATCACCTTTATTGATAATTTTTTGCGTTATGGACATGTCTATCTACTGCATGAGAAATCTCAGTCAGTGAATTCCTTGGAAGTTTATATAAATGAAGTAGAAAGACAATTAGACAGAAAGGTGAAACTTGCAAGGTCTGATAGAGGTGGTGAGTATTATGGAAGATATGATGAAAATGGACAGCACCCTGGTCTGTTCGCTAAGTTCCTTGAGAAATGTGGTATTTGTGCTCAATACACAATGCCAGGCACACCACAACAAAACGGTGTATCAGAAAGGCGTAATCAAACCTTAATGGATATGGTTAGGAGTATATTAAGTAATTCATGTTTACCTATATCATTGTGGATGTATGCTTTAAAGACTACCATGTATTTGTTGAACAGGGTTCCTAGTAAAGTTGTTCAAAAGACTCCTTTTGAGTTGTGGACGAGTAGGAAACCCAATTTGAGACACCTGCATGTTTAGGGTTGTCAGGCAGAAGTAAGAATATACAATCTGCAAGAAAAAAACTGGATGAAAGAACAATCAGTGGATTTTTCATTGGTTATCTAGAAAAATCAAAAGGGTATATGTTTTACTGTCCTACCCATAGTACAAGAATCATTGAAACTGGAAATGCTTGGTTCATTGAGAATGGTGAAACCAGTGGGAGTGAAGCTTCACGGAATGTGGAGATTAAGGAAGTTAGAGTACAAGTTCCTATACCTAGTACTTCTTTATCAAGAAGTAATATTAAGAAGATCTCACAGAGATAGAAAGTCTGCTATTTCAAATGACTATGTGGTTTATCTATAAGAGTCAAAAAATGACTTAAGTATTGATAATGGTCCAATTTCTTTTTCAGAAGCCATTAATGGTGATAATTCTGATAAGTGGTTAGATGCCATGAAAGATGAGCTTAAATCAATGGCCATAATGATGTATGGGACCTTGTGGAATTGCCAGAAGGATGCAAGAGAGTTGGGTGTAAATGGGTCTTTAAGACTAAGTGTGACTCTCAAGCCAATATTGAACATTACAAGGCTTGTCTTATTGCCAAAGGTTTTACTCAGAAAGATGGCATTGACTATAAGGAAACATTTTTGCCTGTTTCTAAGAAAGATTCTTTTAGAATTATCATGGCATTGGTATCTCATTATGATTGTGAGTTGCATCAAATGGATGTTAAAACTGCTTTTATGAATGGCGATTTAAAAGAGGATGTCTATATGGACCAACCAGTGGGGTTCGCTGAAGAAGGAAAGGAACACATGGTGTGTAAACTTAAGAGATCGATATATGGACTTAAGCAAGCTTCTCGACAATGGTATCTAAAGTTCAATGATACTATTCTGTCCTTTGGATTTAAGGAAAACACCGTTGATCGGTGTATATATCTGAAGGTCAGTGGGAGTAAGTTTATATTTATGATTCTGTATGTTGATGATATCTTGCTTGCGACTAATGATCTTGGTCTATTAACTGAGACTAAGAGGTTTCTCTCTAATAACTTTAAAATGAAAGATATGGGTAAGGCATACTATGTGATAGGAATAGAAATATTCTGTGACAGATCACAAGGACGGTTAGGTTTGTCTCAGAATGCATATATTAATAAAGTTTTAGAGAGATTCAGAATGGATAAATGTTCAGCATCTCTCGTTCCAATACAGAAAGGAGACAAGTTTAGTCTCATGCAATGTCCAAAGAATGATTTGGAACGGAAACAAATGGAAAATATCCCTTATGCATATGTTGTTGGGAGTTTGATGTATGCTCAAACATGTACGAGGCCAGATATTAGTTTTGCAGTTGGTATGCTTGGTAGATACCAAAATAATCTAGGACTAGAGCATTGGAAAAATGCAAAGAAAGTTTTAAGATACCTACAAGGAACAAAGAATCATATGCTTACTTATAGAAAATCTAATCACCTTGAGGTGATAGGTTATACAGATTCAGACTTTGCCGACTGTGTGGATACAAGAAAGTCTACATTTGGTTATGTGTATCTTTTAGTCAGAGGAGTGATTTCATGGAAAAGTGCGAAGCAGTCTGTCATTGTTGCATCCACCATGGAAGTTGAATTTGTGGCATGCTTTGAGGCCACAATTCAGGCTAATTGGTTGCGGAACTTTATTGCAGGACTTGGAGTAGTCGACAGTATTTCCAAGCCGCTAAAAATTTATTGTGATAATTTTGCAGCAGTCTTCTTTTCTAAAAACGACAAGTATTCCAAAGGTGCTAAGCATATGAAGTTGAAATACTTTGCCGTTAAAAAAGAAGTTCAGAAACATAGAGTGTAAATAGAACATATTAGCACATATCTTATGATTGTTGACCCTTTAACAAAAGGGTTACTGCCCAAATTGTATGTTGGTCATGTAAAGAATATGGGCATTATGTCTACTAGTGAACGTTAAATGTTGAATGTTAATGTTTTTAATGTTTATGTGACACTCTGAGCTCCCTAATGTATAAATTTTTTAAATCTGTGTTTTCTTCTTTATGTTTATGCATGCAAATTATGATGAAGAAAACAAATTATGTTATGTTATTGCTTTGTAAAATGACATTACGTTTGAACCTATTATGAACTTCTCGTTTTTAAGGTCATATTAAGGAGAAAGGGATGATATAGTAGTACATGGAAGGGTTCATGTCGATCAAATAATGTGTAACCGCCATGACTCTTATTATTTCTATATCTTTAATTATGAATAATGATGGAACCAATTTATGCAAGGTCTTTTATTGCACATTATGTTTATGTATTATATCACATATTGTTATGACATTATATGAGTCAAATGGGAGAATGTTAGAATTAATTGACGAATTAATTCTATTAGTGACTCATTTGAAATATTATGATGGGCCCAATTGTGATTAAATAAAATCTAAAGACTTATTGCTTATTATTATGGGAAGTGATAGTAAAATAAAATAAAGATAAGATAAAATAAAAACCAACTTGATGGACGTTGGAATTTATAAAGGGATTGAGGTTTTGTCTCTGGCTATAAGGTTCTTTTCACAGTAACCCATCAAGAAGATGTGAGAAGAGAAAGAAAGGCAAAAAAGATAGATTGGGAAACGGTGATTGAAGAGCACACAAGATTACAAATTTGAAGAACGCATATTCACATGATCTCCCCTGGATAAAGGTAGTGCTCTATTATGTTTTATCGTGTGACAATCCTAAATTCTAAAGACCCTTAGGTTTACATATCTCTCTTGCTCTAACACAAACTCTATCACTTTCTCTTCACCTTTTTCACTGCTCCTCACCTAATTCTTGCAGAGGAGACCTTCATTGTACTGGATAACGACTTGGTTTTTCTGTTTCTATTTCCTCCGATCGCTTTTTTTTTTTTTTTTTTTTTTTTTTTTTTTTTCCTTTTTTTTTTTTTTTTTTTTTTTTCTCCTTTTTTTTTTTTTTTTTTTTTTTTTTTTTTTTAAATATAACCAAATTTTAACTGCAGCCATGGATGGTGATGTAAATTTGTTCATGAATAATTTGGATGATCTTCACGTGGCAAAGGTTGAAATAATGATTGCAGAACCAAAGAGGTACCCAATTTAACTTCCGTTTCATCAACCAGTTGCCCAATTACTCGTGTATACGATTTTGATAGAAATAAATTGTGTATTGCCTCATTCTAATTGCAAAATGGAGGAAAAAGAAGTGAAAAGGGGACTAGCAGTAGCTTACAAAACAACACACTAACTAATGCCCCTCCATAGCTTCGTCTTTTTCTTTGTTGTTGTATAATAGTCGTTACGTTATCATAATTTATTTACTTGCTGCTTCTTTGTGCTCATTGTTGCCCGTGTTTCAAATACATTGTTTATCTTATAACCACTGGATTTCCTTTCTTTGTTTGACAAAATAAATTTTTTTGGAGTGGATAGGTGTAAACGTACAGGTGCTGGGGAGAGACAGGAATTAAGATCATGAGATTGCTCACTAGTGCACACTAGCACTATCTATGTATAGTCCCTGTTCAATGGCTTAATAGGTTTCTATACAAAAATCCAAGGTGACAATAATTGGAAAATACAAAGGAAAATTACTTGAATATCACCTTTCTAAACTTTCATCTCTTTCTTCATGTGAACCGGATCTTTTTGTAAATTTTCATCTCAAACATGTGAAGAAAATTTTAACCTGTTCTGAATTAATTAATTGTATTGTGGCTTATGCCTGTCTTTTTTTTACTGGTAAATTTAGGTGTTTCTGTTGCTATTTTGAATGATAACTATTCAATCATTTTCCATGTTATGAGCAGAATATATAATGTCAGACCACGAACATACTTTTTCAAGTTTATATTGTTTTTACTTCCCTACACTGGGATCTATGCTCCATCTTTTAATTCACCTGATTATGCAAGTTCAAGAGATAAAAACCTTTCATCTCTCTTCATCTAGCAGCCTAAGTTTTTTTGGTTGATTTATTCTTTTGAAGCTTTGGCATGTCTGGACGAGTTTTTCTATACACACTTCTGGGAGAAAAAAGTAAAAGGAAAAACTGAAATGAGTTTCTCCATATGTTAATATTAGAATATGAATAAGTTAACTTCTAGAAATTGTCTCGTAAATGTTCAATAAACTTTTATTTTTTAACTTGTGCACAAGTTAACTTTAAGCTTATTTAGAAATTCATTATATTTTCCTCCTTTTGTTCTCTCCAAAAAGTGTTTAAAGAAAAGTTTGTGCAAACAAGTCAGTATTAAATTTCTTTATTCTAACCTCTTTATCAACTTTATTCTATAGAGTAGTGGAGGCCACCACAAGTGTAAGCATCCGATGAATCTGACCGATTATATGTATCCGGATAAATTGAGTCTTAGAGTCTTGTTGTTTGCTATCACATATGCTTGGTCGATTGATGTGTTCTTGACTTTTAAATTACATGTTTAATTGGATGATAAAAACCTTTTTACTTTATCTTACCCTTCTTGCTTGTGTCTGTCTTCTTGTGTGGTTTTCCTTTTTGCAATGATCACCAATTCTTTGGTGTGAGCAGATATGGGAACCCTTGGTGATCGCAGCGATGATGGAAATGTTGTAGCGTAGTGGCCATGCGTTGGTGTTGAGCTCACTGTTGAGCTCATGTTTGGAGGATCCTTGAAATTTTGTAATCACTTGCTTATGAGCAAGCTCTTTTGGATAATTATTCAACTTTTATTTTTGTCCTGGCATTGTGTAATGCCTTTGCTTTCCTTGTTGGTATATTTGGATGACTATAAAATCCTTATACTTCACGCCTCGTGCTCTTCAGATATTATAAATTATGCGATGTTTTATTTAACTAGATTTATCTATTAAATGGGACATTACAATCTATTTCTCTCTTCTTATTTCTATCTCAATTTTCACCATCAATTCCTTATAATTTTAAAAATAATATTGCAGTACGACAAAACTGAGAAGTTAAGGAACATTTTGGACCAAACAATTTATTCTTTTGAGTAAGTTCATTTTTTACCTTTTTTTTTCCGAAGCAATATATTTTCCTTTTGTATGTAGCTTTTCTACGCTCTAGTCATATATATATATTTGTTGGAGATAATAAAATCATGCTCTAATTGTTAATCAAACTCTTCTTAAAATATTGAGAATTGTTTTTAAGATTTAATTTGGGGTATTCATAATTTTATCTTTTTGTAAATAGGTGAGAGGTGATGTAACACCCCATTTAAATAATATCCTTAATTTAAATGAAATGCCACACAAATAGGGTAGAAGAAACAAATCCGGGAGTATAACCACTACTTCTTACAATATCCAGAAATAAAACTAAAAGAAACCAAGGCACACATCAATGCTAGATACAAAGTATAATACAAGAACTTAACAGTAGTTATTAAAGTACTAAAGGACAAAATAATACATGGGTCGTAGCCCTATGAGAAAGCCCAAGACAGTAGAATCCAGCCTAGATGGGCTACGCAGCGGAACCAGCAGCGGAACCAGCACTTCCCTGTTAACCTTGGGTGTTCCTCGCATCTGCTCACATCAATAAATTGATGATCATCGCAAAAGGAGAAGAACCACACACAAGCAATCAAATAAGCAAAAGGGTAAGCTAGAGTATAAAACAGTTTATCATACAGTTACATGCTATTTCACATTCCAATCGGTTTATATCATCCAAACATGTTATGACCTTTCAAACAATACACTAAGACTCAGACTCGACTCATCCGGATACCCTAGCTTCCCTTACCTGGAAAATGCTAGCCAAACGACCTCGACACTCAAGCGAATGAGCACGAAAGTTCCCGGAGTAGATTTAAGAGCTGAAAACCATAACACAGATGAGGTACGAGATTACTACAAGGAACCCTAACAGTAATTATGAAGAACCAAACTAGAGAAGAAGAGTATGAGTTGACGAACCACGTACATGAGCAGAAACGAGGTCGAGCTAAAATTTAATCCGATTGAACTTCAAACCCTAGCAGAGCTCTGTTCTGATTATGATGATTTTTGCTATCAATGAGTTAGGAATTAATATCTTTCAGACTAAAATGGGGCATTCCTTGACATGTTCAAAAAATTGGTATGTTCTCTACTTTTTCTTTAGTTTTTCTTTTGTGTGTCTTATAACCGTACATATAACTTATTTTAGAGTGGTTACGAGATAATAATGCTTTTGAACAACAAATTTTATGTTTGCTCTACGTATTCTTTAATTTTAGAGACATGATCATTCTATAGATCGATTTCATTCACTCCCGTGTTCAGAAGCATCTCTCTCTTCCCAGGGTTATTAAGTTTACTAAGTTTGACTCGATTCATGGATTTTATGTAGGGGTTTGTGCAAACTTCATATAGCAGCATCTTCAAAGAGGTGAAAGCATTTATATTTAAATGGATTCCCAGACTGTCGGGCAAAGACATGCTTTGTTCTCACATGATTGAAAGTGTAAGTTATTATCTAAATTTGGCTAAGGAATCTAACTTTTCTTTTCTCAAATAAATTCGGATTAAAATCGATATGCTTTGTGCTTATTTAGTAGGAGGTTCAAGCTAATTGATTATTGTAAATTGATCTCCGGACTATAAGTTTCCTTCAAATCAATCATGTTCTCAACCATTATAGACTTATAGTGATGGCCATGTTTTGAGTTTGTAATACAAATACAAACCTATGATTAAAAGAATCAGAGCACAACACACTATAGAGGTTTAAGCCCTAACAAGCTTTGTGTAGAAGAAAAAAACCATTCCCAAAATAATAATTAACACACTTTACCTATAGAAACGTGTGTGCGTTCATGTACAAATAATCTAAATTGATATTGGATATTTGAATATTTCTATACACTTTTGAACCATTTTTTTTCTGATTCGAAATGTGAAACTTGTTCTACTTAATTCACTCACACGGAAACTATAGAAATCGACATATGTTTCAAACAAAAAAGGGCATACATACGGTGAAATCTGAGTCCCATTAACAACAAAAATTTTGAAAAATGCACTATAAGATTTTCCAGTCATTGGTGGAAATTAGTTTTCACGTGAATTCATTGTATTTATGGTGATTTTTTATTGAACATCAGTTGAATTCCGTAGTTTTTATGCAGGTGAATTTAACAGGATAAATTTCGTGTCTTTTATTATTCAAAAAATAAATTCAATCTTAAAATTGTTTTCTAGTGAAATATTTCGTATACATTGTACGACTATTATGTTAGAGAGATGTTGGTATTAGAATAACGTCCAATATTCCAACACTTTAACCAAAAGAAGTGTCTACTTCACAGATTTTAACAGTTTTTTAGATCATCATAAATGTTTGGTTAAATTACTCTTTTAGTCTTCTTATTTTAATTTCAAAATGACCCTCCAATCACTCGTTGTCTTAATTTGGTCCTCATGTTTTCTAAAGTGACTCCATTTAGTCCTCGAAGTTAATGACGTTAAAATTAATAACGGAACAATGACGTGTCTTTTTAATTGTGTATCACTTTTAATTACGTGGTTCGTAACTATATGCTTATGTGAAAGATTAGCATCTGAGAAATAAATTGGGTTCTTCATTTTGGGTGGGAATCGTGAATTGGTGGGTGAGAATCGTGCAATTGGGATCATTTCACATTGCATTTGAACGACTGTGATTGGGATCGTTTTGGTGTGATTAGCGTCATTGTGATCGACGGTGTTGAACAATCGAGGTAAGTTTTGCTTCCAATTTTTTCACACCATGTTGTAGAGTTTTAGGATTTATGCGTTGAATTTGATTTCGGGGGCTTTTGGGGGGATTATGTAATTTTTTTTATTTCGATGCTTCTATGTCGTTTTCTGTTGATTGTTTAATATTTGATTAGTGAGGCGTGACAAAGTTGTGTTGTCCCACCATTTCTAAATTAGTGTGTAGTTTGTGGTCCCCCTTCGAAATGGGCTTTAGTGTTTTCTATCGATGTGTCAATGATATCCTTTGTAATAAAAGTATGTTGTTGTAGGTATCTGGATATTTCACAAGTTTACTTCTATATACATGATTTTTTATGGACGAAGAGAAGTTTGAAGTGGTTATCCACCACAAGGGACACTTCATAAATGAGGGGGAGTGAAATATATTAATGGCCAAACGAAACTCAATTCAAACAACTAATTGACAGTCTTATGTATTTAACTGCCACATGACTAGACTTGATGTATATAGTAAGTTTACTTAACATATTCATGACTAATCCTACTACAACACATTGGTTGGCAGGAAAATGTGTTTTAAGGTACATTAGAGGTACCATATGTCTTTGAATTTGGTATAAAAAAGGAAATAACATTTAAGACTGCTAGCCTTTTCGGATAACGATTATGCTGAAGATTTGGATGATAGAAAAAGCACTTCAAGCTATGTATTTATGCCAGGAACATGGGCAATTTTTTGGGCATCTAAGAAACAAAATGTGGTAGCTTTGTCCACAACAGAGGCAGAATATATCGCAAATGCTTTATGTTCCTGTTAATGTATTTGGCTAAGTAGATTGCTAAAACAAATCGGGCTTAAAAATGAAATTGAAGTTGAGATTCTCTGTGATAATAGTTCTACAATTTAGCCATTCAAACACCTAGTGTTTCACGGGAAAAGAAAACACATAGATGTCAGGTTTCATTTTCTTTGGGATTTGGTGAATGATGGAGTGATCAAGCTACGATTCTATTGTTCTCAAGATCAGCTAGTAGACATTATGACAAAACCTCTAAGGTTGGACCAGTTTCAAAGGTTGTGGACTATGATTGGAATAACTAGTGTAGATGCATTAGCTTAAAGGAGGGATTGTTAATATTTTGTTGTTTTTATTTATTATTCAGTTTTGTTTAGCAGTTTATTAATAATGCAAAATTTGCTCCTAATTTGTTGGGTAGTTCCCAATAAATTAGGGATCACACTTCAATTATGTAATCTAATATGTTTATGTTTTTCAGTGGCTTTATTTAAGGCAACAACTATCATTGATTAAAGTGTGCAACTTACAGCTTGATAGAGCTCCATGAGGCATTGAAAATGAGTGGAGGCTAGAGGAGCTAAAGGAGAAGCTTAGTCTAGCTTTGACTCTTGACGCAATTGTGTGGAGTTATCTCAACACCATTCAATTTACCAAGCAAAGAATAACCAAATAAAAGTGGTGGAGACTCTCATTTATAGAAGAGAGGCCATCCAAGATGTAATGCAAATTAACGTGGAAATGAAATGCAAACTTGGCCTAAGCTATAAGAAGCCTCTCGGATCCATTGATGCAATGGATGCAAGGATCATGTGCCAAGTATCCTTCATACGTCTCATGCTTGGCACCATGTGCAACATGTGTTTTGAGAGCAACTCTCGGCCAAGCTTTGCAAATGGGCTTGAATTAGCCCAATATTGGAAAGCTAATCAACAATGTACATTGGCCAATTATTTTAAAAATTATGGTCTAACATGTAGCCCAAAAATAAAGACTATATTAATGCTTTTACATGAAATCCATCATATTTTGATGTGCTCTTTAGCCCATGAGAAAAGCATTTGAAGACCATGAAGATTATTGAACTCTTATTGATCTAAGCCCTCTTGAATGTTTCTCATCATACTTCTAATTATTGGGCCTTTTGATGGGCTTGGACCTTGAGTTGAGAATGAGCCATGTAATGGGTTTGGAGTGGATCCATCACAACTTCTTCTACTTTCCATTCAGGTTAACCTTTGCTCTTCTACGTGTTTTATATCCAACAAATTTATTTCATTCTATAACCACTTCAGGCACAAAATAACATATAAAACATAAGCTCAGTATTTTAAGTACAATTTAATACGCAGTGGTAGAAGATAAGTGTGATCGGGAGGAGCCATGGCTCCCTCAACGATTTTTCATTTTATTTTATTTTTTATATATTTAAAAAAAATATTTATATATTATTACTTTATTTATATTAATTTAGTTTGAAAAAAAAAATTAAAATTTAAAAATCATGTTTTCCCTCTTAATTATAATTTCTTATACTTATTTATTTGGTTTCTTTCTTTCGTGCCTCTATCTCTGTAAGGCCCACTTTTTCTGTCCTAAATGTTTAAGGGCCTAGCCTTAACTATTGGGCCTAAGGTCAATGCATAGGGGTACCCGAAGACCCCTTACAACCACTTGTTGCTTTAATTCTGTTACTTTCGCAAAAATAATTCTCTTCCCTCACTCTCTCTTTTCTCCAATAGAGCTCTGCTAGGGTTTGGACCTCGTTCTTCGTCAAGCTAGCTAAACTCCATTTCTATTCCACGTAAATTGGTTCTTGACTTATACTTTCTCTTCTCTAGCTTGATTTTCGTGGTTCCAACTAGGGTTCCTCTTGGTAATCTCATTTTTTATCTGGTGTCAATATTTCCAGCTCACGAATCTGCTCCTAGAGCTGTAGTGCTCATCTGTTGGGTGCCTGTGTATTTTGCTAGCCTCTGTCCAGACAAGGGAAGCTAGGGTTTTCACATTTTTGGAGTATATTTCCTGCATTTGTCTCTGTTTTTTTGTTTAAAATGATTGGATGATGTTTGTGCCTCTATGAGAATGAACTGTTGGTGTTTAAGTTGAACTTTTCTGGTTTTGCACGAGTGAGAGCAGTGAGTTCTGCTGAACTCACCCAGGCGAGCTGGGTGGTAGCTCAAAACTAAAAGCTCTGGCTTAAGTGAGGAGCTCTCGCCCGAGCGAGAGCAATCTTACCTGAGCGAGATGGGCTAGCTTGAGGGAGACCTCGACATGCCCTCTGTGTACAATCTCGCCTAGGCGAGAGCTGGTAGCTTTAGAGAGGGGTTCCTCTCGCCTGAGCGAGATTGATAGAATCAATTTGATACGTGTATGTTTCTAATGATTGGATGGCTTGTTGCTTTAAAAAGTTAAGTATGATGCCTTATATGTTTTATATGATATGATGAGATTGAAATTAATGAGCTTGGTATGAATAAGTGCATGAATCATGATTGGTTGATTGGTTGGATATTGGCATGAGATTGTTATGCTTGATAAATCTATGGTTGGTTGGTGAGACATGGCTAAGTATGAGAATTGACGTAATTTCATGAAACTCTTGGTGAGATTTCATAGTGGTGTTGGATGTGATGGACGTAATTCCATGAACCTCTTGGTGAGATCTCATGGTGGTGCCGTATGTGATGGACGTAATTCCATGAACCTCCTTGTGATCTCATAGTGGTGCTATATGTGATGGACGCAATTCCATGAACCTCTTAGTAAGGTTTCATGGTCGTGTCGTAGTGTATATAATCAGGTAAGGATTCAAGTAAGGATTGCATCCTGAAACTCTAAAGAGTCAATTAGTCTCACGTAAAGCGGACTAACTCAAGTGGTAAGAGTAGCAGGAGACCCTAGTCTTTCGTAGGATAATGACCTTTGAAGGCTAACCCTGTGCGTGGTAGGGTGAAACCTGTAACATCCCGCCCGAATATTACAGATTTTAAATAAAATAGAATAAAATAATATTAAAACCTAATTTAATATAAGTGTAATTCCTCCAAAACGCGGGAAATTTAAAACTTTCATTCATCATAGAATAAACTTTAAAACCATAATTATAAGCTTCATTACAATCATCAAAGCTTCATTACTTTCATTCACTTCTCTTGGTGTTCATTTGGATGAAACTATAGTAGCAAATGGTCGTGGTATATATAGTTTTCGTGCTCAAGGTGAAAATAGGATGTCTTCTCATTCACTGCTCCGGTTTTTGCAGTTGTACATTTATGACAATGAACATGAATTACAAAATAGGATGTTGGAAAACCCTTAACTTCATCAAACTATTGTTCATAAATTGCAACAAATATTACATCAGTGCAATCATTTTGTGCATGTATTTCGACAACTTGCTCAAGAACCAAATATTCAGATATATTCTTTACTCATTAAAGAGCGTCCTATGAATCAACCACAATATAATCTTCCAACTTCATCTCAAGTAGCAACTATTATTGTTATTGCAGACATAGAATCAATGGCACGTGGTCGAGATATTAAAGTTGTAGGTCATGATGGAAATTTAATAAACATACAAGAGACCGTAGGATATTATGACCCTTTACAATATCCTTTATTATTTCCATTTGGAACATATGGTTGGGACACCAACACAAAAGATCATAATGGCCAAAGTATCTCTTGCCGAGAATATTATAGTTTCATGCTTCAGGTAACTTCTATCATAATTATCCTAGTTTCATTAAATTATGTAATATTAAGAAGGCTAACATATTTTAGAAACACGTGATTATTTAATGTAGATTCGTCCAAATGATCAGTCTGTAATATTACAAGCGGGACGACTTTTACAACAATATGT
>Ga0214545_1010457_pt1 | contig 13467 bp, 10 predicted proteins | sample CNSS4metaG_FD_160064 | JGI IMG/M metagenome (GOLD analysis project Ga0214545, IMG submission 160064) | Root nodule microbial communities from cowpea collected in UCLA plant growth center, Los Angeles, California, USA - CNSS4 | ecosystem: Host-associated > Plants > Roots > Nodule | place: USA... | reverse complement strand
TTTCTCTCCAATAGCTATTGTATGGGGAAAATGCCATGTCTAAGCCATCATAGGACAGTTTCTGTTGGCCAAGTAAGTTAGGTCGATCACAACACTCAAGGTCATGGTCTTTCATTACCACTTTGGCAAGTCTTGGTGAGGAAACAACTATTACTCGTCTTAAACCTAATTGAAGGGAAAATAAAGGACCATATTTCTTTGAGAATTGCCATAGCTGCATATGAAGAGAAGAAATTTCTAGTTGGTGAAGGTTTCCTACTATGGGAAGACCTCTAGGACCAGGTGGAAATGGTGGGTTTTTGGAGGTTGTTGAGTATTTGAAAAAGAAGAGCAAAAACAAAGGAAAAGTTAGGCACAGAATAAGAAGTGAGGAGAACATTGTGACCTGTTTATGACCAGAAAGAGAATGGTTGAAAGAAATCTTACTTTTGACTGATAGAACTCCATAGGTTTCAGCTTCCACGTATGGTATTTATAGATGAGGAATCCTGAGGACACACAAATAATACTCTTATCATGGTTCAGCTTTCATTGCATCACTAATACTCTATCTTGACTAAAATTTATATGTTGAATAAAACATGCGTGTTATTAAATAGTGCTCCTCAGAAGATTTTCTGTTAACTCGATGAAAAAAATCGACAACCAATACAGTATATTGTACACAAGAAAAGTCAATTTCTTTATCGGAAATGAAAAGATTTTTATAAATAACACTTAGGATCAATCATTGCACACAATATATTGTCTATTTTGGAGCATGTAACTCATATCACCATAAGTTGAAGGTGAATTATCTTTTGTTTTTGACTTTTAAGCAATGCGGAACTATTGGATGTATCGAAACAAGCTCCCAAGTCGAGAATCGGAATGAGGATTCATCCCCCAATGGAGAGCCAAGGGAACTAGGATTCATCTTTGAAACCATGTTTTCATTCCCACATTTGACATAAATCTTCTTACCTCACGTACGTTGAGATAACATCTTAGAGTCAATCACTTCATCCCAAGTATTGTCAGCTTTGTAGCCTAATCTCTTGTTATGGTTTTCTCCTTAAGCTCTTGTTTGGTTCAAAAAACAAAAAAGAGGGAAGCAGTGATTTGGAGTTGAAATTGGAAAAACGAGACAAAAAAGATGCTGAATATTTTTTTTTTTAACTTTCCTTCCCCTCGTGCAAAGAAATGTAGGGAAAGTGTGCATGTAATAAAAAAACATTAATGATATTAAGTTTTTTAATTAATAATAGTATTATATTACATAATATATATCAATCAAATCTTTCATAAACTTTTATAAACTTTCTTCTCATTTCTCTTCACTTTTCCCTTAATCCAAACAACCTTACATTCACCTTTTTTTCTTTTCAAATTTACTCATTTCCACTCCTTCAAATTCATCATCTCATACAAACACAACATAAAAGACGCCTTAAAGAGTTCAAGTAAGGAGTGTTTGAATTACCCTTAGCTTCAACTCATAAGCAATGTGAGTTGATTGGGTATAGCGGAACACGTTCCCAAGTCGAGATTTAAGAGAATGAAAGTTCATCCTCGTTTTCATTCTCATAGACAACGTCAATGTTTTTGATCCCAAGTGGATTAAGATAGCATTGTTAGGTTTAGTCACTACATCCAACGAATTTTTGATGCGAGATACTGCTTAAAGGAGTTTATGATGGTTGAAGGAGGAACAGGTATTTAAATTACCTTAACATTGACTCGCATTTTGAAAATATTGTATAAAAATGATATATTTAATTCTATTGCATTTAATCCTATTTTAGTTCTATTTAATTACATTTTCAATTTTATTTCATTTTTTAAATAAAACCTTTTTTTCTTGTATTTGATAAATTACTAATAGTCAATTAAATCATTTTAAATTGAAAGTAAGATAAAATTAAATACATTTTAATTTTAATTGTTAATCTTTAAATACAAATTTACATAACTTATACATTATCACAATTTTGAAGCAAAACAAATGCCTCAAATACTTTTAAGATCTATAAATTTTCATCTTTATTGATTGTATATCTTCTCATTTTCTATCTAGAGGAAATGATTAGAATTCCCTAAATTCCTTGGCAAACACAATAAGAAGATGCTACATATCTGCTACATATCTCACTTTACAGTTAGATAGAACCAAATTCCTTAGAATATCAAGAGATTGGTGCACCTTGAAACTTGAAAAAATAAGCAATAATTTCTATTTTCTTTGTCTTCGCATTGGTCACTATCACAAAACCCAACCAATTTATCTTTGCGATCTTTGGGAAAGAAAAATCCATACTCTGTAGTTCCTTTTAAGTATTTCAAAATTCTCTTTACCAAAGCCACATGAATCACTTTCAAATCAACTGTGTTTGCTACTAACTCAACCAAAAAGCATATATATGATATCCTATCACAAACAAATCTCAAAGAGCCCATATTTTGTTTATAATTCATATTATTGACATGCTTATAGTTTTCATATTTAACAACCTTCAAATTCACTTCAATTGGTGAGATTACAATATTACAATCAACCATCCTAAATTTCTTCAGTACTTAAGTGATGTACCTTCCTTGAAGAAAAAATACCATTATCATAATGCAAAAACTCCATATTGAAAAATATCATAGTGAACATGAGTCTATCAATCTTTGCAATATCTGAACTAGTGACTAATAAATCATTAACATAAAGACAAACTATCAACAAGTTGTCATTGCTACCCATTTGTACAAAACCGCCACACTCCATTCCAACCAATTTGAATCCAAGTAGCAACAAATAAGAGTCAATTCTCTTATTCTAGGCTCTAAGAGCCTACCTTAATCCATATAAATCATTTTTAAACTTGTTTACCTTTTCTTCTTTGCCTTTAAGAATACAACCAGGTGATTGTTCTACATACACATATTCTTCCAAAGCTCCATTGAGAAAAGTAGATTTCACACCTAGCTAGAAAGATTGCCATCCTTTTGAAACAGGAACTACAATCACTAGCCTTATTGTTTTCTGTAACATGTCGGTAGGAATTACTTATATAACTAAAATAAACAATTTATCGGAATATATTTCTCATTTATTATCAAAGCATTCCTAAAAACGCGGTAATTTAAAACCTTAAAACGTATGAATCGTGATATATATAAGGTCAAACATTCATGATCAGTCTTTACAATTCAAAAGCTAAAAGCACTAAAATCCAATAATTAGATTACATGAAAATTTTATATATAAAATAAAGAAATTTTTATAAATCCCCATGTAATTTTCTCCCGTTCTCCGCCACTAAGCATCTCCGGGCTCACTGTAACATCATTTGCTCCCGGATAACAAGTTATTCGATCATCGCCACACACAAACAGATTGGGTGAGCTATGCACATAGATGAGAATAAAAAAAAAACAACCCCCCCCCCCCCCCCCCCATTTATCTCATAATTATTTATCATTTGAAACAAAGGAAACACCCACTTTCCCACACTCATAACCCTTTTGAGCTTATGCATGTATTCTTGATCATGGGACTTTCCTGTGCTTCCATGAATCTTCTCGTTCGTGATCCTACCTACGAGCCTATCCCGTTCGTAGTCCTTCTCCACGGACTCCCTCGCCCGTCATCCGAACTCCTCGCTTGAATCCGGACACGCATACCCGCCTTTCCTACTATGAACTCCCTCGCTCATAGGATTCTCAAGTTCGAGCATGAAATGAACCCCCTCGCTCACTCATCCCAAACAAGAGTACCTCCGGTGAACTAATCCGTTCACATTTTGCATGCAGTCCACCTAATCACGAATTCCTCGCTCGTGACTCAAATCAAGCACATCCTAGATCACCTATGGACTTAGTCATTCAAGCCCAACATCGCAAACATAAACTTCCAGCCACAGTCGTATCCGCCTAGCGCTGCCAAAGCGCTGCCGGGCGAAACTCATGCAAATCGCCTGGCGCATCATTTTGCACCACCAAGTGACAATTAAGATCAGTGGCCACTGCCACTGGTTTATATGTCTTCCGCCTAGCGGCTCCTCCCGCGCCGCCAGGCGCCGTATGAGTAGTGCAGTGCTACTAGTTTTTGTCACATTTAAATAGACCTTAATGGATCCCCAAACCACTCATAAACAAATTATCATACATTCATACGTAAACAGACCTCAATCCATTTCCTATGACAGGATTCCAAAGCATCACAACTCACGGTTTCACCATCCAAGTCATGCATATAATTAAATATTATGTAAGTAATCATGATTTCATTCTTTTACCTCTTAGTATATGTTAACTCACTTGGTAATTCAACATCCCAAGGAACACGTAATGACAGTTCAACTTACTGTTGCCACATCCAGCCAAAGAAACGTTTTTTTAATTCTTTCATGAATTTGATTCTATACAAGTCATACTTATGCATACCAACATTTAACTCCCTCCCATGTTCACATCAATACATCCTTTATCAACTAACCCATTTCATATGTAGAAAATCTCTAGCCAAACCCCAAAGAACGAAATCTCTACACATCACATCAATCATACACGCATCAAAAAAACCAAATCCAAACCTCACATCATCACCGAAATACCAAAATTCGACTGCTTGTGTATGGAAAAAACCCAGAAAATTGTGTTCTGAACGCCAAAATTTGGACAATTGAGTGTTCCTACTCCTTGGCCAGCTAGGGTTTCCCTTACCTTTTCACATTCATGCCAAAACTAAGTTTAGTAAAGAAAAAGTTTAATTCATGCCTACCAAGGTTTGAACCCACAACCATCTAATTCCAAAGCAATCACACAACCAATTCATGTTTCGTGATAATTCATATAATCCTAAGATTATATTATCACCCAACATGATCAAGCATACTAAAATAATAAGTTTAGTTTGCATAACACTTTCTTCCATGCTCAAGTGAATAGATTATAAAAATTAATAAGTTTAGTTTGCATAACACTTTCTTACACATTACACTCTTATCATGTTCACACAATAACATTTTTTTTATTTAAAAGATTACACTACTTTTTATCACTTCTTCTCTAACTTAAGGTTCATACAAGAATCAAGCGATTATCAAGAATCACTTTCAAGGGTCACAATGACAAAACAATTTTAACATCAACAAAAAAAAGTGATAAAGAACAATTCTATCACCAATAAACAAGCAAGGCTGTCACAAAATGTGTAGGAAAAAAAAAATTAAAGAAAACACTTGAAACTTAGAAATTTTAACAAACAAGTGGTGTACATTGGACAAGTCTTATTTTCTTCTTCTTTCTCTTTTATTCTCTCGTTTTAACTTCTTTCTTTCTTTTTATTTTTCTTTCTTTTTTTAAATTTCTTCTTTTTCTCTTATTTATATAATTAAAATTTGATTTTAGAATTGCACATCGATCGGAGACACAAACATATATTTACTTGTTAGAATTTTTATTATGCAATTGAAGTATCATAAACTCAAGACAAAATGAGAGCAACAATAAAAAAAGGAACAATAACGTGGATACTACGGTAAACAATGACATCAACATTACCGTAAGAAAAATGAGTTTTTGACAAAAAAAATTGTCGATAAACTTGATAAATTTTCTATAAATAGAATTAAAGTAGATTAATTTTTAATTTTTAATGAAAATAAAGTAATAAAAATAATACTTTTTTACTTTATTTAGTAATTTGACAAAGTTTATTAAAAAAGACTCTATTAATGTATCATTTTCCTCATCATAAATAATTACTTGAACAATGACATGAATAGTAATGTACAGAGTGATGTGAATAGTACCATAACAGAGAATACATGTGAAATACCATGTAAATAGAGGGATAACGCAACAAACAATACACACGATTATCTTATCAATTGAACCCTTGGTCAGAATATCAAAAGATAAATTCCAAGAGAATTGAAACTAAAGAAATTGTGAATTTACAAGATGCGAATTAGAATTAATTAACAATAGAAAAAAAGACATAAGCAAAGAATCTAGGATAAAAAAGATGATAAAATCAAGCCTTGATAATGCTAAGAATGATTGTCACGAGAGTTAATGAATTTTTTCTAAAGTCAAGATGCAAGAAAAGAAAACTAGTAGAGATATTATCACTATTATTTTGACAAAATATTCATCCCTCATTACGAATTATAAAATAATATAAAAACAAATGTAATTGTAAATCTTACCTCATTTGTAAATAAAAGAGATACAATCTTCATATTTAAATAAAAATGAGATAATTTATCCTAATAATTAATTTAACATATTCTAATTGGTTCTAGATTTGAATCCCAACTCCAAAAAAAATATTAATAATTGTAAATAGAAAGAAAAAGTACTCTAGACATAGGATATTTTTGGACGCTGTATAAAATACTAGTGGTGTAAAATAATCAACATTAAATCTTCGTTACTTTGCCTAATTGAAAGATTTTATATGGACAGCTTTGGTTTTATTATACAATAGGATACTTTGTAGGTGCATGGTCCCAGTCACGACATTTAATTTATTTGTCCGTTCAAGGAACTGTCAATATAAAAGAAAATTGCCCTAAATGATATACTTCTACTCTACAACCTTGGATAAATATGCGTTTCTGGTAAACTGCTACCACCTTGGACAAATGTGTGTTCCAAAACATAAGCTGATATTTATATTGTTGATTTGTCTTATAGATTTATTTATTTTTTTCATGAATGGACATAAAACAATAGACCCTGATTCTTTCTCCCAAAAGAATCTTGACTTTGGAAGCAACAAGACGCAATGTTCATCTCAAATCACAAAATATTTTTATTCATACAAACAATTTATGAACAGTGAAAAAGCATATTAAAAATAAAGAAATCCACTTGTCAATTAAACGTTCACTACTAGAAATTAATGTTTTACTACCAAAATTAGCGATCGAAAAATATAGGTTGTTATCTGCGACCAATATAGTGACAAAATATTATTGTACATAAATTTAATCAATGACTGAAATAGCGACCTTAACATATAGTTGCTATAATTTAGTCACTAAATCGATGGCTATATTTTTATAAATGAACGTAGACTTTTTAGCAACCACATTAGCGACCGCATAATTTTTCCATTAGCGACCGATATCATTGTAGTCGCTAAATACGTTTTAGCGACTGAAAAGTATTTGGTCGTTAACTAAAATATTTTTAATGCATGAGTCAGTGACCGAAAGTATGGTGGTCACTAAATTTGTATAATTTTATAGTTAGCAACCGAAAACTTGGTGGTCGCTAAATATTTATTACATGGTAATTAGCGACTGAAAATTATTTGGTCTCTGAATATAATGTTTTTAACATAGCAATTTGTGACCGATATGCAGTGGTCACTAAATGTTGACCACATCATTTAGCGACCTAATTGTTTTGGTCGCTATATTCAATATTTTTAAAATTGCATTAGATGTATGTGTCTAGAGTTTGGAATTTAAGGGTTAGGGTTTTAAGACTTAGGGTTAGGGTTTATGGTTAAATGTTATATTAAGATCCAAAAATTTAATGGTTGCTAAATGTTTATTGTTTCTAGTTAAAAAATAAAATTTAATATTTAATTGTGTCACTAAATATTGACATGTAAAATAATATTAGTTACGAGCTAGTTTGTCTTTGATTTTTTTTTCATACAATAGGTATTGACAATTTCGAATTTAATAAACTACAAGAATGTATTAAATTAGCTGTCATGTTAAAGCATTAATTAGTTTTTGGACGCTTTTAAAGTGGGTCCACGTAGTTGATCTCGGTATTTCTTTTTCTTGGATATCTTATGCATTATTCATGAGAACTCCTTTGTGAATAATACGTATATGGCTAATGATGGGCTTTACTTTCATCTTGAAGAGCAATTGAAAAATCGATAACATATTTTCTGAACCAAAGAGACTTTGATGCTGCCCAATTGTATGTTCTTCAAAACTGTGAAGAGGTTCAACCATACTTTGAGTAAGATGGATGATCTTCAGTCCTTTTATGTTAAAGTTAGTTATATTGATTTATATCGGTTGAGTACTTCATTTCTTCTTTGCAGTATTTATATTGAATATTTAAGAGAGCTTAGGCCAATTGCTTCTGATGCTGAAATTGACCAAGACATATCATCGCATTTTACACTATGGTTTAAATAATATGTAGGTTTTTAAGTTACATGTTATTCACATCTTAATTTTCTCCTTTAGAGAATAATGTATAATATTTTATTTAGGTTCTAAATCCAGAAAATAATATTCACGATCCCTTATTGGTTAATTTGGCATGGGGTCCTAAGACAAAAGTTGAATCATGGCCCATCTATGTCATAAATGGATACAAATTCCACATTATTCTTTGGATTGAAGGCATGAACTCTTCTAACTATGAAGTTTATGTACGAAGAACCAATGGTCAATTAGAGTCAGATTTCTATGGATTATTGTCTAATATCATTCAATTGGAGTATACTGGCATGCCAATCATGAATTTGGTTCTTTTTGAATGTGAAGGGTTTGATAATACTCTTAATGTAGGAACCAAAGTAGATAATAAGTATGGAATCATTCAAGTGAACCAATCAAGGAGATATAATAAAGCATATGATCCATTCATATTTGCACAACATGCAGAGCAAGTTTATTACACATCATATCCAAAGGGGCACCAAGGTTGGTTAGGTGTAATCAAGACAAAAGCTCGTAGTAGAATCTCTGATAATATAGCAAGTCAGGTTGAGCATGAGACTCCATACCAAGATGATGAGCTAATACAACTCCAAGTAGTGCTACATGTAAATCCAGACTTCATTTATGATTCTCTTGCTCATGTTGACGGCGAGGGAGAAGAAATAGATATGCAATTACTAAATCAAACAAACATGGATGAAGAATATGAGGATGAATATATTTCAAGTGAGGGTGTCATGGATAGTGATTTTGATGAAACAGATACCTCTTCGGTAATTCATGCATTACAATTAATTGCATATCTTGTGTTACTTATCTTTTACATTAATATGTTTATGATTTCTAATAATTGTAGTGAATGAGAGGCAAAATATCTAACACGTTTGGGTGTAGAAAACACAACCAGGTTTGAGTCTTTTCATTATAATTAACTTATTTTGTTTACTAACAATTCATTGTTCGACTTTGTTTAATTTCTTACATGTTGTATATGTAATAAGTTCCACTTGCAGATGACTCAAAGGGGTAGAAGTGGTGGTCGTAGACCACCCAATCGTGGTGGACGAGGTGTCCGTGTTGATGATAGGGCTTCACCTAACACCAACTCTCTCATTTCATTTGTTCATCCAACCACCATGGAATCTAGATGTCCTATCTGTGAAGGACCATCACTTCCTATAGTTGAGGAATAACATGTTGAACATTTAATAGAAGAGTTCATTCCTACTAGCTTTTCTATAGATACCACACTAAATCAACCTTTGTCAATACATGATTCACTTGTACCCGAGTATGAATCTGGCAATGTCATTGATCATAGGCCTTGGCTTCATGCAGAAAAAGGAGAGTAAGTATATTTTAATTTCATTGTGGAATTTCTTCAATGTGTCAATATTTACATATATCATTTTGACAATATGTTTGAACACAGATTTACTCCAGCAAATGCCCCAACTACTATAATCTCACGGATCTTCAAACAAAAATTTGATGAACCAAATCCTAGTTAGAAGAAGGTTCGAATCGAGCTTAGAGATAGATGGTTTGGAGAATTTAAGGCGAGTTGAATTATGATTACATTTGAAATGTTATTTTTATTATTCAATTATATGTGTTTGCTAACTAATTTTTCATGCAAAAAGAATATAGGTGGAATCCAGAACAAGAGCAAGCCATAAGATCTGTTTTTTGAAATGAAAGGCTCACGTATTTTAAAAAATGCAATGAACAAAGTTAAGAATGGTCAGGATAAGGGGACTTGGATTCCACCAAGTGTTCGAGCAGCCTTGGATCTTCATTGGAGTTCTACAAAACTCCAAGACAAGAGTATCACAACCAAGGCAAATCGGGCTGTTCAAAAAGGAGTCACAGTCTACTGTGGTAGTTCCATATCTACTACAACTCATTTTGAGAAAAAGGTACTTATTATATTTTTGTATAGTTAATTGAAATATAATATATTAGGCTTAAGATGCTAAACTTTTACTTGTGTTTAAAGATATGTAGACTAGGCAACTTGAACGAGAACCAACTGCTTGGGAGATTGTAGAAAGAACAAAGAAACTAAAGACTAGAGAATGGGTCAATGACAAGACTCATGACCTTGTAGTATGTTTAACATTTAATGTTACAATTTAGTGTGTGTTGTGTGTTTCCTTCTTAGGAATTGTTTATGTTATTATTTTCAAGAAAAATATAAGCAATGCCGAGAAGAAGTCCAACAACAACACATGCATGAAGGCTCATCTTCACAAAACTCTCATGTTCCCTCTATAGATGACAATGAAATATACTTTAGTGTTGTTGGAGGTGAAAGTAAGAAAGGGAATGCGTATGGACTTGGTACATTAAGCAAAAAGTTTTATAGTTCTGCAGGTGCTCACTCTTCTACTAGCCAAGCTCCAGTAGTACATCAAATACAAGAAATGCGTGAGACTATTCAAAAGTTGAATGCTGAACTTATGGCAAAGAATGCCAAGGAGAAGACACTTGAAGAAAAGGTTGAACACTTGCTGAAAAATCATGTCGAACAGAGTGAACATATGCATGAACAAAATGAACGTATGCGCCAACAAGATGAACAAAGGAAACTTATTTTGCAACATATTCATTTGAAGAATGTTGTGTCAAGTCCTAGTGATCCTCCTACTATTGGAGATGATAGAGTAGGCCATATCAGTGATAGTAGACCAGGCGATCATTAGTTTCATGTTTAGTTATTTAGTGTGTTTCAATGTTGCACACTTTCAAACTATTTTTTTTTTTGTTCTTTTGGATCATGTTATATATTTACTACACTTTACTATATTATGTAAAAATTCATTTTTTTGCTAATCAATGACTAATTTTATGGGTTGCTGTTAGTCTCCGAACTTTGCCACCAATTTAGCGACCAACCAATATTAGTCCATGTTCACAAAAAAATTTGTCATCATTTCAGCGACCCAAAGAAATTGTATATCACTAAAACAATCATACTTTAACGACCGATTTAATTGGTCGTTGTTTGTCTCATAACTTTGCCACCAATTTAGCAACAAAAAGAGTGTATATAAATATAATAATCATACTTTAGCGGCCGAAATAGTTGGTCGCTAACTACCTACCTTTTGCGATCAAACTAGCAACCGAATTTAGTATCACTTATGGTTGCTAAATTGGTCTCTTATGCTTAGGAAGTGACCAAATTTTAGGGACCAAATAGTGATCGATATTTCCGTATCTATTTAACGACTAAATGAAAATCGGTCGCTATTGTTTTTGCCACCAAGGTTTCCCATAAACTTGGTCGCTAATTCAGTCGCAAATGGTATTAGCGACTGATTTATGTTATTTAGTGACCGAATTCAGTAGTCGTTAAAATACATTTTTTTGGTAGTGGTTAAGTGTACAGTACAATTGGACCTATGTAAGGGGCAATGCACTTTTCTATTGGAGCCTCACTCTATGGCCAAAATAAACTTTAAAATAAACTAAAAAAAATTCTTTCTTTACTTTGTTTAGTCAGACTGATGGTGTCTGGGAAATTGAGTAACGTTGTAACATCCCCATTTAAATAATAACCTTAATTAAATGAAATGTCACACAAAATAATATAAGAAGCAAAGTCATGTAATATAACGTCACTCCTTACAAATATCCAAGGTTCTAAAATTGAAATACTGAGGCACACCACGATGCCAATGCAAAACAGGGTACAAGGATTGACAATATTCAAAATAATTGCCCAAGAGGCAGACAAATACATGGGCTACAACCCTAAAAGAAACTTGGACAACAGAATTCAACCCCAAACTAAGCAGCGGAGTCTCCATCACCCTGACGACCACGAGGAGTTCTCATATCTGCTCCTATCAATAAATTGATGATCATTGTAAAAAGAGAAAACCACACACAGAACCTACAAACAAGCAAAAAGGGTAAGCTAGAGTAAAAAAATGTTTTATCGTACAATTGCATACATCTTCATTGTCAAAGATACTTACATCAACCAATCATGTGATGACTCGCAAACAATACACTAAGACTCAAGACACGACTTATCCGGAGACATATAATTAGTCGGATTCATCGGATGCTTGCACTTGTGGTGGAATCTACTGCTCTATAGAACCAATTGCCAATGGGTTTCACCCTACCACTCACAAGGTTAGCCTTTAAATATCTGAGGCCTCCTGCTAGTCTCACCACTTGAATTAGTACGTTGTACGTGAGACTAACTGACTCTTTAAAGTGTCAGGATGCAATCATTACTTGAATCCTTACGAAATTATATAATAAGGCACCACCACGAACTTCGTGGAATTAGGTCCTAAGTATGAGGCACCACCATGAGCTCCCACTAGCAAGGGTTACAGAATTACGTCCTGACTAATGAGGCACCACCATGAAATTTCACCTAGAGATTCACAGAATTACGTCCTGACCAATGAGGCACCACCATGCAACCAACATGGAATTACGTCATGATCACACCAGAATCATGTTTCTCCAACCAAAAAAAGTCATTATACATACCAATTCCATGTTAACATTTATAAACAATCATCTCATTCATGTTACATGCCAAGATCATGCCAATCTCATCAATTTCAACCCATAGACCATCCCATACATGCAAAATCATTCATTTCATGCTTTAAAATAGTAATTCAACAAAACATGGGGTAAACATCCAAGAACAAAGAAGAAAATAGGACTTGGGCACATTCTCGCCTACTTCTCGCTCAAGTTGAAAGGCCTCGCTCAGGCAAGAAGGTTCTCTCGCTCAGGCAAGCTCCTTTTCCCTAGGCGAGAGTAAGTGAATGTCTGACCTAAGAGTAAGTGAATTTTGAATAAAATCAAGATGCAAGGAAAAAAAACTAGTAGAGATATTATCACTATTATTTTGATAAAATAATCATCCCTCATTATAAATTCCCAAAAACAATATAAACACAAATTTAATTGTAAATCTTACCTCATTTGTAAATAAAAGAGATACAATTCATATTTAAAAAAATGAAATAATATTTATCCTAATAATTAATTTAACATATTCTAATTGGTTTTCTAGATTTGCATTCTAACTCCAAACAAAATATTAATAATTGTAAATAGAAAAAAAAAATACTCTGGGACATTGGATATTAATAATGGTAAATAGAATCAACATTAAATCTGCGTTACTTCATTGAAAGATATTGTATGAACATCTTTGGTTTTATTATACAATAGACATGGGATACTTTGTAGGTGCATATAGTTTGGTCACAGTCACGACATTTAATTTATTTGTCCGTTTCAAGGA
>Ga0214545_1010456_pt1 | contig 13467 bp, 13 predicted proteins | sample CNSS4metaG_FD_160064 | JGI IMG/M metagenome (GOLD analysis project Ga0214545, IMG submission 160064) | Root nodule microbial communities from cowpea collected in UCLA plant growth center, Los Angeles, California, USA - CNSS4 | ecosystem: Host-associated > Plants > Roots > Nodule | place: USA... | reverse complement strand
GCGACCTGGCGTCTGATGTTCGACGTCCGCTTCGGACCGATTGGCCAGATTCTGAGTTTCTTCGCCGGCGAGCAAGTGCGGATCCTTTGGACCGTCAATCCCGCCTTCGTCTATCCGGCGATCATCATCTGCGAGGTCTGGCAGTGGTCGCCGTTCATGTTCCTGCTGCTGCTCGCCGCGCTGTCGAACGTGGACCAGTCGCAGCTCGAGGCTGCCGAGATCGATGGGGCATCGTACCTGCGGGTACTTCGCGCGATCGTTCTGCCGGCGATCGCGCCAGTGATCGCCGTCGCCTGCCTGATCCGCGGCCTCGATCTGGTTCGCATCTTCGACATCATCTGGGCCCTCACCGAAGGCGGGCCGGGCTCGATGACCGAGACCATTTCGCTCTACACCTATGTGCAGGGCTTCTCGCAATTCGAGATCAGCTACACGGCCGCGATTTCCTTCCTGGTGATTGCGTTGCTGACGCTGATCACGACCCTGGTCCTCAAGCGCATGGAGCTTGCGCGATGAGGATCGGCAGGCTTCCGGCCAGAAAAACCCGTATTCTCGCCGTCCGCTATCTCGGCGCCTGCGTCGTGACCCTGCTGTTCCTGTTTCCAGTTTACTGGCTGTTCATGATTTCGTTCAAGACAGCGGACGAGATCTATCACGTCCCGCCCTTGTGGATTCCCGGACAGATCCAGTTCTCAAACTATTACGTCTTGTTCAAAGATGGCGACGTCCTGGCGATCCTGAACAGCCTGATCGTCGCCGGCGTCAGCTCCGGCATAGCAATCGTTCTCGGGACGCTCTGCGCCTACAGCCTCGCCAGGTTCGGCACCGGCGGCGAGAACCTCGCGATGTGGATCATCTCCCAGCGCATGATCCCACCGATTGCGGTCGTCTTCCCGATCTTCCTGATCTACGTGTATTTCGGCCTCGTCGACAGCTATTTCGGGCTGATCCTGCTCTACACGGCCTTCAATCTTCCCTACGTGATCTGGATGATGCGCGGCTACATCGTCGACGTGCCGCTGGAGCTCGAGGAAAGCGCTCTCGTCGACGGCCTCAATCGATGGGAGGTGATCTGGAAGGTCGTCTTCCCGATGGTTCGCCCCGGCCTCATGGCGACGTCGGTCTTCACCTTCGTGTTCGCCTGGAACGACTTTCTGTTCGCACTCGTGCTCACGCGCACCGAGGTCATCACCTTTCCGGTCATGCTGACGCACTATTTCGGCGGCCAATCGAATTTCTGGGCAAAGATCGCGGCGATGTCGGTCCTGGGGACGTTGCCGATCTTCGTCGCGGTCTCGGTGATGCAGCGCTATCTCGTGCGCGGCATCTCGCTGGGCGCAGTCAAGGGTTAGGGAGAGCGGAGTGGCTGACGTCAAGCTGTCCGGAGTACACAAATATTACGGCAACGTGCATGCAGTCAGGGGAGTTGATCTCACCATCGCCGATGGCGAATTCGCCGTGCTGGTGGGGCCGTCCGGCTGTGGCAAGAGTACTCTGTTGCGAACCATCGCCGGCCTCGAGGATCCGGATGGTGGAACGATCACCATCGGCGGCGCGGTGGTCAACGATCTGCGCCCGCGCGAGCGCAATATTGCGATGGTGTTTCAGAACTATGCGCTCTACCCTTATCTGACCGTCAGCGAGAACATCGCCTTCGGTCTGCGCGCGCGCAAGACTCCCGAGATCGAGATCAGGAAGCGGGTCGGTGAAGCCGCCGAGATGCTCGGCATCGGCAATCTCCTCCAGCGCTATCCGCGGCAGCTCTCCGGAGGACAGCGTCAGCGCGTCGCCATCGGCCGCGCCATCGTCCGCAAGGCCGACCTGTTCCTGTTCGACGAGCCGCTCTCGAATCTCGACGCTCAGTTGCGTGACGAGATGCGCACCGAGATCAAGCGCCTACATCACGAGATCACGACGACCATGATCTACGTTACCCATGACCAGGTCGAGGCGATGACGCTGGCCGACCGCATCGTGTTGCTGCGCGAGGGACAGATCGAGCAGCAAGGCGCTCCGCTCGAGCTGTTCGAGCAGCCGCGCACGGGGTTCGTTGCCGGCTTTCTCGGCTCTCCCTCGATCAACCTCATCCCCGCGACCGTCAAGACAAACGGCCGCGACGCCGCAGTGGTGTTTCAGTCCGGCGGTGAACTGACGCTTCCGAGCGCGAAGGCGAGGCCGCTGGCCAGTATGGATAGGCGAGAGATTCTCGTCGGCATTCGGCCCCAGCACTTCAGTCGGGCCGGCGGGCCGTTGCGCGAAGGCGCGGTCTCCTATTCGGCCACTGCCGATCTCATTCAGCCGACGGGAACACGCACCTTCACCACCATCAAGATCGGCGGCGTCGATGCGGTTGCCGAGCTGCAGGCCCACGACGTCAGCAGCCATGGCGAGCAGGTCGACCTCGCCATCGACCTCAATCGCGTGGTGCTGATCGATCCGACCAGCGGCCTGGTCATCGCATAACGAGAGCAACATTCGAGAACGGGAGGGATGAATGGCGTCGAGACTGTTTGCAACGGGAATTGGCGCGCCGGAGGGTCCGGTGTGCCTGCCCGACGGCTCGATGTATGTCACGGAGATGTCCGCCTCGACCCTTTGCGTCACGCGGCTCGATCCTCGCGGCAATCGCCGCGTGATCCGAACGACGGGTGGCCGTCCGAATGGACTGACGACGGATGGCCACGGCCGCATCTGGATCGCGGAAGCTGGTTTGCGGGCCCTGATCTGCATCGACGAGGGCGGAAACGAGATCCGGCGCATGCAGGGCGAAGGCGCGGAGCGCTTTCTGTTTCCGAACGACCTCTGCTTTGGTCCGAACGGATTGCTGTACATGACCGACTCCGGAATGGCCGCCGAGGATTTCATCAACGGCCAGGCCTTCGTCGACGGTTATATGGACTTCGACTGGGACGGCCGTGTGTATGAGATCGATCCGGCAGCCATGAAGATGCTCCGCGTGCTCGATCGCAAGATCCGCTTCACCAACGGCATTGCCTTCGGCCCCGACAACCACCTCTACGCCAACGCGTCCTTCACCGGCGAGATCTATCGATATGACGTGCTCGGCGAGGCAGCGCCAAAACGCGTCGTCTTCGGAAACGTCCTGCAGCCGGATTCCTATCCGGACTTCAAAGGGCCGGACGGGATGGCCTTCGGAACGGACGGCCGGCTCTATTGCACGGTCTACAACCAGAAGAACGTTACGGTGCTCGACCGGCGGGGTGAGGTCGCCGATCGTCTGGTCCTGGATGGAGCCCAGCCGACGAATTGCGCCTTTACGCTCGAGGGCAGAAAGCTACGGGTGACGGAGGTCGGCAAGGGCCAGGTCGAGGAGATCGATATGCCCTGTGACGGCCTGCCGTTGCATTTGCCGAAATTCGCCTGACGGGATGCCCGCGCGATGTTTTCCGCGAGGGCGCCTCGCCCGTTATCAAAGGAAGCCGATCGATAGCCAGGGCACGGCGGCAACAATCAGCGTGCCGATCAGGAGCGCGATCATATAGCCCACGATCGGCTTCATGCCCTCGTCCGGATTTATGCGGCTGATGGCGCAGGCCGCGTAATAACCGACGCCGAACGGCGGCGCGAACAGGCCGATGCCCATGGCGAGAACGACGACCATCGCGTAGTGGACGTCGTTTACTCCGACCTGCCGCGCGATCGGGAACAGCAACGGACCGAATAAGACGATCGCCGGAATTCCCTCCAGAACACTGCCGAGGATCACGAAGGTCACGATCGTCACGGCCAGGAAGACGGGAACACCTCCGGGAAGGCTGGTCATGAACTTTGCCAGAGATGCGGAAAATCCCGACTGAGTCAGCGCCCAGGCCATGCCTGTCGCCGCGCCGATGATAAGCAGAATCGCCCCTGATAGGGAGGCTGTCTCGACCAGCATCGGATAGATGCGACGCCTGTCGAACTGGCGGTAGATGAACAGACCCGCGCAGACCGAATACAGGATGCCGATCGTCGAGACTTCCGTTGCCGTCGCAACGCCCTCGACGACCGCCGTGCGGATCACGAACGGCAGTGCGATAGCAGGTATCGCGATCACAAAGGCCCGCCCGATTTGCCGGCCGGTAGCCCGTTTGACGTGAGACAGGTCTTCGCGGCGGTATCGCCACCAGACCACGGCCGCGAGCATGACCGCGAGCACCACGCCCGGGAGCAACCCGCCAGTGAAGAGCGCCGAGATCGACACGCCGGTCACCGAGCCGATCGTGATCAGGACCAGCGAGGGCGGGATCGTTTCGGTCTGCGCGCCGGTTGCCGCCAGAAGCGCAACGAGGTCGCCCGGCTTGGCCCCGCGCTGCCGCATCTCGGGAAACAGGACCGGAGCCACCGCAGCCATGTCGGCCGCTTTGGACCCAGAAATGCCCGAGACCAGATACATCGCTCCCACCAGCACGTAGTGCAGTCCGCCACGCACGTGGCCCAGCAGGCTCGCCAGGAAGCCGACCATGGCGCGCGCCATGCCCGTCATCTCGATCAGGAGGCCAAGAAAGACGAAGAGCGGCACGGCGAGCAGGATCAGGTGGCTCATGCCCTCGTCCATCCGTCCGATCACCACCACGTCAGGCGTACTGGTCGTCAGGGCGAGATAGCCGACCGTGGCGAGGCCGAATGCGAACGCGATTGGTACGGCTGCGAAGACCATCGCGCCGACCACGAACACGAAGAAGATCAAGAGATTCAGATTGCCTAGCGGCTTCAAAACGGGAGCGAGCAGAACGAACGCCCCGATGATGCCTGTGACCATTGCGACCGAAGCTAGCAAGCTGCGCAGGCTCGCGATGCGGATGAGTCGGAGGACCGCTGCGATCAGCATCAGTCCGATCCCAACCGGCAATGCTGCCGCACGCCAGCTGTTGACGATCTCAAGCGCCGGCGTCGTCACAAAGGCTTCGTCGGCCGCGAATTCGTAGGCCGGCCAGACCACTAGCACGAGAAAGGCCAGCGATGCTGCGGCCGCCACGACATCCAGGAATGCGCGAACTTCCGCACTGAGGACGCCGACGATGGCGGTCATCCGCATATGCTCGCCGCGCTGAAACGCGATCACCGATCCGAGCATGGCGAGCCAGAGGAAGAGAATGCCGGCAAGCTCGTCAGACCAGACGATCGGCGAGCGGAACACATATCTGCTCACAATCCCCGCGGACAGCACCGCGATTTCCGCGAGCACGAGCAGTGCTGCAGGTACAGCGACGATATGACCGAGCATACTGTTCGCCGCGACCACCCAGCGGCGCGAACCCGCTTGAGACGCACCGGTCGCCATACCGGCATCGACGTGGGGCGTATGGCTCACGCTGGTCATGATAACTGGCCCGCGGCTTTTTCGAGCTGCGACCATGCCTCCTCGCCAAACTTGGCTTTCCAGTCGGCGTAGAAGCTGGTCTTCGCCAGGGCCTGGCGGAAGGCGGCGCGATCGACGTCGATGAATTTGAGGCCCTTGGCCGAGAGATCGTTGCGCAGCGACTGGCTGAGCTTCGCGATGTCGGCACGCTGATCGACGGCGGAGCGGTCGAGCTCGCGCGTCACGATCTCCTGCACGTCCTTGGGCAGGCGCTCGAAGGCGCGCTTGTTGCCGAGGATCCAGTAGCCATCCCAGACGTGCCCCGTTAGACTGCACGTGCTCTGCACCTCATAGAGGCGCGCGGTCGCGATGATGGGCAACGGATTCTCCTGGCCATCGACGACCTTGGTTTGCAGCGCGGAATAGACCTCGTTGAAGTTGATCGGCGTCGGGCCGGCGCCGAGCGCCTTGAAGAGCGAAGTGAGCAGCGGCGCGGGCGGAACGCGGATCTGGAAATTCTTCAGATCATCCGGGGTGCGCACCTCGCGGCCGGACGAGGTCACCTGGCGGAAGCCGTTGTCCCAGGCCTTCGAGACCGCCATGATCGGTGTCTTGGCGATCAGCGCCCGGATGTAGGTGCCGAGGTCGCCGTCCATCGCCTTCCACACGCTGTCGTAGTCGGTGAACGCGAACCCGGTGTTCACGATGCCCGCGCTCGGCACCAGAGTGGCGAGGATCGAGGAGGATTGATTGAAGAACTCGACGCCGCCGCTGCGAACCTGGGTCAGCAGCTCGGTGTCGGACCCGAGCTGATTGGCCGGGAACAGCCTGATCTCCAGCCGGCCGCTGGTTGCTTCGCGGATGCGGTCGATCGCCTCTTGCGCGCGGACGTTCACCGGATGGGTCGCGTCCTGTCCGGTTGCGAACTTGTAGACGAACTCGGCGGCAGACGCTGGACGGGTCAGAATCGCGCAGAGAGGTACGGCGCTCGCCCCCACCAATAGCGAACGGCGGCTGATGCGTCCGAGCTTCGAGACAGTCATGTTTTCCTCCTGATCCTGTATTGACGTTGTGCGGCTGCATGAGCCTGCGCTGGCTTTCAGCTCTCCGGGCTCTTCGACCGCCCGCATTCGGGCAACAGCCATCGCTCGCCCACCGCAACATGCAGCGGGCGGAACTCTTCACTCGGATTCGGCGTGACTGGCGCTTAGTGCTGGTGCGCTAAAGCCACTGCTTGATCTGCCTTGCGACCTCGGCGGTGGAGATCCCGTAGCGGTCGTGCAGCGTCGGAAGTGCGCCGGCGTCAAGCAATTCGTCCGGCAATGCGATCTGGCGGAACGGCGGATGGATGCCTGAACGCAGCAGGAGTGCGGCAACCGCCTCGCCGAGACCGCCAATCGTCGTGTGGTTTTCGGCGACGACGACCAAGCGGCCTGACTTGCCGGCTTCACGCAGTATCGTCTCGGCGTCGAGCGGCTTGATGGTCGGAACATGGAGCACCGCAGCATCGACGCGGTCGTTCTTCAGAGTTTGCAAAGCCTCGAGCGCACGCATGGTCATGATGCCGGATGAGATGATTAGAACATCCTTCCCGTCACGAACCAGCTTGGCTTTGCCGAGCTCGAACTTGTAGTCGTATTCATCCAGCACGACCGGCACCTGGCCTCGCAGCAGGCGCATGTAGACCGGCCCCTGATGCGCCGCGATCGCGGGCACCAGCTGCTCGATTTCATGAGCATCGCAGGGATCGATGACCGTCATGTTCGGCATCGCGCGAAACAGCGCGAGATCCTCTGCGGCTTGATGACTCGGGCCATACCCCGACGTCAGGCCGGGCAACGCGCAGACGATCTTCACGTTGCGGTCTTCCTCCGCGATCGTCTGATGGATGAAGTCGTAGGCGCGGCGCGAAGCGAAGACCGCGTATGTGGTTGCGAATGGCATGAAGCCTTCGGCGGCAAGACCGGAGGCCGCCCCGAACAGAAGCTGCTCGGCCATGCCCATCTGATAATAGCGGTCCGGAAATTCCTTCGCGAAGATGTGCAGGTCGGTGTATTTGCCAAGATCGGCCGTCATGCCGACCACATCGGGACGGCTGCGCGCGAGCTCGACGAGCGCGTGTCCAAACGGCGCCGGCTTCGTCTTCTGCCCCTCCGCCGCGATCGAAGCGATCATGGCTGAGGTCGTCAGGCGCGGCTTGCCCGGCTGGGGTGCTGATCTGACGGTCTTCATGCCTGCCTCCCGGCTTCCAGCGCGGCCAGCGCGAGCTGCCATTCGTGCTGCTCGACCCGGATGAAATGGTTCTTTTCGCGCTGCTCCAGGAAAGGAACACCCTTGCCCATCAGCGTGTCGGCGACGATCATGCGCGGCTTGGGCGCTGGGTGAGACTTGGCGGCATCGAATGCCGCAACCACGGCATCGAGATCATTGCCGTCGATCCGCTGCACAAACCAGCCGAAAGCCTGAAGCTTCTCGACCAGCGGCTCGAACGCCATCACCTGCGTCGAAGGACCGTCCGCCTGCTGATTGTTGACGTCGACGATGCCGATCAGATTATCGAGCCTGTAATGGCCCGCCGACTGGATGGCTTCCCAGACCGAGCCCTCGTCGAGCTCGCCGTCGGAGAACAACGTGTACACCCGCGCCTCGGATTTCTTGCGCTTGAGCCCCAGGCCCATGCCGACGGCGATACTGAGCCCAAGCCCGAGCGAGCCGCCCGACATTTCCATTCCGGGCGTGTAGGACGCCATGCCAGACATCGGCAGGCGGCTCTCGTCGCTGCCATAGGTTTCGAGCTCGTCCTCGGGGACGATCCCCGCCTCGATCAAAGCCGCATAAAGCGCGATGGCGTAGTGCCCGTTTGATAACAGGAAGCGGTCGCGGTCTTCCCAGGAGGGATCTTCCGGCCGGTAGCGCATTGCGTGAAAATAGGCCACGGCAAGGACGTCGGAGATGTCCAGCGCCTGTGCGATATAGCCTTGCCCCTGGACCTCGCCCATGCGCAGCGCATTGCGGCGAATGTTATAGGCGCGGTCCGTCAGCTTGGGCGTGTTGGTCAGCGTTTCCATCGATCTGGACCTTGTCTTGCTGGCTCAGTGGATCAGCATGCCACCGTTGACGTCGATCACGGCACCAGTCACGTAGGCGGAGAGATCCGAAGCCAGGAAGGTGTAGATGCCAGCGACGTCGTCTGCCGTGCCGAGGCGATTGAGCGGAATGCCTTCCAGGATCTTCGCCCTCATTTCGTCGGTCAGCTTGCCCGAGGTGATATCGGTGCCGATCAGGCCCGGCGTCACGCAATTGACGCGGATGCCGTCCGGGCCGAACTCACGGGCCATCGCCTTTGCGAGACCGAGCACGCCAGCCTTGGCCGCCGAATAATGCGGGCCGCCAAAGATTCCGCCGCCGCGCTGGGCCGAAACCGAGGACATGCAGGCGATCGATCCGGACTTGCGTGCGCGCATGTGCGGGATCACCGCCTGGGAGAGGAACAGAATGCCCTTGAGATTGACGTCCTGAATGCGATCCCAATCTGCCGGCGAGATATCCAGGAACTTGACCGGCTGGGTGATGCCGGCGTTGTTGATGAGAATATCGATGCCCCCGAAGGCTTCCATCACGCGAGCGACGGCCTGCTCGCAGGATGATTTATCGGCGACGTCGCATCGCAGCCCAATGTGGGACGCGCCAAGCGACGCCGCGGCGTCCGCCGCCGCGCTCGCGTCAACGTCGAGAATGGCGACGCGGGCGCCCTCGGCGGCGAACCGCCGTGCCGTGGCAAGCCCGATGCCGCGCGGCGATGCCGCGCCCGAAATGATGGCCGCCTTAGTGCTGAGCAGCATCAGTTCCTCCCGCGAATTTTTTCCCTTGGCAGGCCAAGAATGAACCGAGGAGGCGCAGCAGACAAACGCACAGTTGTCACGGATCGATGAATCTGGTTCACTTATGGAATGCTGTCGAATGTCCCGATATCGGCAATTCGCGCCTTTGAAGCCGCTGCTCGCACGGGATCATTCCGTGATGCCGCGAATGAGCTTCACCTGACGCCGAGTGCGGTCAGTCATGCGATCCGCAAGCTGGAGGACACGCTCCGCACCGTTCTGTTCGAACGCAGCGCGCGATCAGTGCGGCTCACGCCGGCCGGCGAAAATCTGATGCGTCACACGGGAGCGGCCTTCGATCAGCTTCGCCGTGGCCTCGAGGAAGTCGCCGCGCGCGGACCACAATTGGTGCGCGTCCATTCGGCACCTAGTTTTGCTGCGCAATGGCTGGCACCACGCCTCGCACAATTTTTCGCCGCCTATCCGAAGCTCGAAGTGCGGCTGGCTGCGAGCACGGACTACGCTCGCTTCAGCAACGATGATTTCGATATCGATATCGTCTACGGGCCGCCGCGCGCGGAGGGCGTGGAGGTTGTTCCTCTCCCCGAGGAGACGGTCACCCCGCTCTGCTCCCCTGCTCTCGCAAAATCGATCAGGAAGCCTGCCGACCTTCTCGATCAGACGCTGATCCGCTCCGACGTGAAGCAGGTGCAATGGCACCAATGGTTTACCGCCAACGGATTGGAAGCCCCCGCCCTGCACGGCATGAGGTTTGATCGCAGCTTTCTGGCAATCGCAACGGCAGCGGAGGGATTGGGAGTAGCGTTAGAATCAACGCTTCTGGCCGAACGCGAACTGGCGAGCGGGCGATTGGTTGCGCCGCTGGCAGGACGCGCCAACGATATCCGCTACGTCGGCCATCGCCTGATCTACCCGCGCGCCAGCCGACAGAGATCTTCGGTACGAGCCTTTGCAGATTGGCTCATGGCGCAACTCGATGGCGAACATGCCATTTCCCCGCGCTGAAGTTCTTCGCAGCACGTTCGATAGGACACACGCCGGCGAAAGAGCAGCGACGGGCCCCTAGTCGGGATAAAACCTGCTCCAATCGATGTGAATGGCCAACTCAAAATCATGGGAGAGGCGTGAACTTCAACTGGCTGAGCGGCGCGACCTTGTCGGTGCGTGTCATCTTAAACTCGGTGCTCGGACCGAGCCACTTGTCCCAGAGTTGGTTGATCTCGCCGGCCCGGTCCATCGCGAGTAGGGTCTCGTTGATCTTCGCGAGCAGCGCCGGCTCGTCCTTCTTCATGCCAACGCCGATCGGCTGCAGGACCATCGGCTCCTCGATCATCTTTAGCGGCTGCCCGGCCTCCTTGGACTGGTTCACGAGCTTGGTAATGGTCATGGTATTCGCGACCATTCCGACGGCCTTGTTCTGTTGAACCGCCATGAAGGCCGAACCAGTATCGACGAAAGTCAGCGGGTCGGATTCGTTCATCTTGATCGCGAGTTCCGACGTCGATCCCTTGGTCGACGCCAGCCGCTTGCCCTTGAAGTCGGCTTTGGCGGTCCCGGGGTCGCTCGCCTTTACTGCCAGCATTTCCTTGGCGATATAATAAGGATCGGAAAACTGGATCTGCTCGGCACGTCCCAGCGTGTAGGCGAGGTTCGCCACCGTGATGTCGACGTGACCGAGCTTGACCTCGGGCACGCGCGCCTCGACCGAGAGCGGAGTGATCTTGGCGACAACGCCCCAGCGTTGCGCGATGGCCTTGCAGAGGTCGACGTCAAAGCCGACCATCTCACGCGTCTTGGCATCAGGGGCCGCAAACGGTGGTACGTCCGCGAAGGTTCCGCAGCGCAGTTCCTTGCGCTGCGTGATGTCCGAGAGCTGGTCGGCGCACGCCATCGACGCGATCCCGGCAAGGCCTGTGAGCGCTGCCACCAAGCCGATCGAACGGTTCTTGAAAGACATTCGTACTCTCCTTCTGGTTGATCACATCAAGGCAATATGGTCATCGGGTGTGCAGGTCCGATAGGAAGCGCTGTGCACGCGGATGCTGTGGTGAGCGGAAGAAGTCGCCCGGAGCTCCCGTCTCGAGCACCCTTCCGGCGTCCATGAACCAAACACGGTCGGCGACATCGCGCGCGAAATTCATCTCGTGGGTCACGCACATCATGGTCATTCCATCACGTGCAAGCCTGCGCATGACCGAGAGCACCTCGCCCACCATCTCCGGATCGAGCGCGCTGGTCGGTTCGTCGAACAGCATCGCCGGCGGCTCCATGGCGAGCGCTCGCGCGATTGCGACGCGCTGCTGCTGTCCACCGGAGAGCTGGGCGGGGTAGTTCTGCGCCTTGGCCGAGAGGCCTACGCGGTCCAATAGCCGAAGCGCCGTTTCGCGCGCGTCGCTGCGTTTGACGCCGTTCACCTTCATCGGTGATAGCATGACGTTGTCGAGCGCGCTCAGGTGCGGAAACAGGTTGAAGCTTTGGAAGACGAAGCCGATGCGGCTCCGGAGGTGGTTCAGCGCGGAGCCACGCAGCTTGGCGTGGACGTCCTTGCCCTCGAACAGCACCGAGCCGGACTGGATTTCCTCGAGCCTGTTGACGGTGCGGATCAGCGTCGACTTGCCCGAACCGGATGGCCCGCAGACCACTACCACCTCGCCTTTCTTGACCTCGGCGTTGACGTCGGTCAGCGCGGCGAGCGCCCCAAAGAACTTGTGGACAGCGATGAATTTGATCATCGGATCGGCATCTCCGGATGGTGTCTCACGGGACATGGTCATGCCCCTGATGCGCTTGCGGCTGTGGCAGGCATTGCAGACTCGGCAGCCACGCTTGCGGTTCGGCGCGCGGCAATCCGCCGCTCGATCATGTTGATGGCCTGCGTCAAGCTCCAGCAAACGATGAAGTAGCTGATGGCAAGGATGAAGTAGACTTCGAACGGCTTGGTCAGCAAGCGGTTGTTGATCTGGCCGGCTGCAAAGGTGAGCTCCGGGACGTTGATGATGTAGCCGAGCGTGGTCTCCTTGATGGTGGAAACGAACTGGCTGAGGATGCTCGGGATCATGTTGAACAGCGCCTGCGGCAGAATCACGTAGCGCATCGCGCCGAGATGGCTGTGTCCGAGCGCGCGGGCGGCGTCCATCTGACCTTGTGGCAGCGCCAGAATGCCGGCACGCACAATCTCGCTCAGGAATGCGGCTTCATAGCCGACCAGCGTGACCAGCATGGTCGCGAAAGCCGGTACGCTATGACCGATCAAGAGCGGCAGCACGAAATAGACCCATAGGATGATCAGCAGCAGCGGCACGCCGCGGGTGATGTAGACCATGGCCATGACCGGCCAGCGCAGCGCGCGCCACGGCGACAGGCTGGCGAGTGCCATCGCTACGCTCAGCGGAAACGCCAAAGCAATGCCGAGGACAGAGAGAATGAGGGTGGCCGCGATGCCGCCAAGCGGGCCGTTCGGATACTGGCCGACGAGCAGCAACAGCCAGTTGTCCCTGACGATATCGATCATGCTCGGGAGCAGCGACATGATCAGACCGCTCCGGCCATGCGGCTGCGCTGCTCGAGATAGTGACCAAGCCACATCAGCAGCAGCGAGCAGACGAGGTAAACGATCGTGGCAATCAGATAAGTCTCGAACGGTCGAAAACTCTGGTTCTCGACCTCCTTGACGGCGTGGGTGAGCTCGGCGACGCCGATCGCCATCGCAAGACTGGAGTTCTTGAACAGCGAGACTGTATGGTTCACCAGCGCCGGCATCGCGTTGCGAACCGCCTGCGGCAGCAGGATGTAGGTCATTGCTCCGACGTAGCTATGCCCCAGGGCACGGGCGGCTTCCCACTGCCCCCTCGGCACGGCGCGCAGACCGGAGCGTTGATCTTCGCTGAAATACGCAGCCTGACACAACCCCAGAGCAACGACCGCAAACACCGCTTCGCCATTGTGATCGCCGAGCCACATCTGAACGGAGCCTGGCAGCAGGCTCGAAATGCCGAAATACCAGAGCATGAGCTGCACCAGCGTCGGCACATTGCGGTGGTAGGAGACGTAGATCGCGACAAAACCGCTCGCAATCCGGCCCGGAAGCATCCGGACCGCAAGAAGGATCATTCCGAGACTCATCGCCAGCAACCATGAGCCAATAAAGATGATAAAGGTCATCTTCACCCCATGGACCAGCATCCGGCTGAACTCCGGATTGAGCAGGACGGCCATGAGGTCGAAACCAGAGCTGGCTCCGGAAATCTGGACAGGGCGGTAAGTGGAGTTTCTGCCTGACGGCGGGCAAGATTGTCCCGCGAATCAGGAGAGACGATGAGCAGA
>Ga0214545_1010452_pt1 | contig 13472 bp, 6 predicted proteins | sample CNSS4metaG_FD_160064 | JGI IMG/M metagenome (GOLD analysis project Ga0214545, IMG submission 160064) | Root nodule microbial communities from cowpea collected in UCLA plant growth center, Los Angeles, California, USA - CNSS4 | ecosystem: Host-associated > Plants > Roots > Nodule | place: USA... | reverse complement strand
TCATAATATGCATTAAAAAAGACTTGGAACCCTAATTCTGGTGTAAACCATTTCAACGTAGAAAAACTAGGTTATTGTGTTCATTAGTGGCGGGGATTTTATTGTCCACAAGATTTTTGATTATGACACTGGACTTCACTTCTATCATATATATTGCTTCATCCAACCAAGTGAAGAAACTTGTAAGATAACAATAGTCTTCAGATATGTTTGTAGTTTCCGTATGTAACGGTTAACAAATTCCGGTTTTCATATTGCGTATAAAATATCAGTTATGATTTTCTTTTTCCCGTTTAGGCTTAATTAGGTTTTTTATTCCAGAAATTTAAAGTAATCCATCTTTTGTGTCTCTAAATAAAATCAGAATTACTAATTTTATCATGTGTTATGTTAGTAATAATTACATCATGCTAACATCAGTGTGTATAACATCAATACTTAGTAAAACATGTAACGTTAATAATGTCATATATCTTTTCAAGAAAAAAGTTATGGAAATAAACAAAATTAAAAAATTGAAGCAAAAAGTTAAGAATGTCATTTTTCTTTTCTTTGAGTAAGATGTTTCCTTTTATTTATTTGTTTTGGATAGATAACCTTGTCTTTGAAGGATTTGAACAATACCATAAAATTGAAATACCTAATAATTGAATTATTTGTAATTAATTTTTTTTATTTCTTAAATAATTAATTTGGATGAAATAATTGAAATATTTTAAATTTTATCTTTTTTGATAAAGTAATTTAATTTCTATTTTATAATTAACTCAATTCTACTTTCGAATCTAACTTAACTTAGCTCGAATGAATTGTTGGAGATCTAATAAATCCAACATGGATTCCTTCAAATGTGTGAATTGGACAAATGCGTCCATAGTGACCAGGGTTAGCAAAGGAATATACGTCTTTCTACTAAGTAAGATGTATTGAATTCATAAATTATTAGATACTTTTTTTGAATGTCAACTAAGTATCATAAGTAAATTGCTCAAAGTTGTTCACTTATTTGATAACCAGAGTTATTCTTTAATGAAAGATCACTATGAGTAAAACATAATAGAATTTGATCAATTCACAATTTGGTACAACTCGTTTTGACTTTTGATTCAAGTCAACCTTTAGGCCGACTAGACCTTTGGCTCGGGTCCGATCCGACTCGACCTTAAACCTGATCCAAACCTACTCGGCTTCTCCTCGACCCAATTTGACTTTTGGATCTATAAACTTTTTTGGTTCTAACCAATGAGTAATCCCACAATTTGGAAAATTTCAATTTCTTTCTTCTTTTAGTCAATTTCAAATTATACTATTTTAGTTATTTGAAATATCTTGTTAAAATTCATTAATTTTAATTTCCTTCTAATTTTTTCATCCAAACATATAATATTCCTTGAAAAAATTTCAAGTCTTCCAAATAAATAAATTACTCTCTTAAATTATTTTATCCAAACATGCCATAAAAGTATCTCTTAAATTATTTTATCCAAACATGCCATCAAAGTATAACTTTTAAAATGGATATGTAATTCAACCCAATATAATTTATTGTAAGTTGATTATGTGATCGGTTAACTTAACTCACTTAAAAATGAGTTTAGTAAAGTTTACCACTGATTGATATTAAACGGACCAACTTAATTCAATAAAGATATACGATTTTAATGTGTTCGGTTAACTATGATTACAATTATAAACTATTATACAAAAATTATAATTATGCAGTATTATACAAATAATTTTTTAAAAATTAATATTTTGACATTAGAAAAAATAAAAATTTCTACTTAATAATTCAATAAATTAATATTTTAATTATATATATATATATATTATTTTTAATTTAAAATAATAATATATTATAATATATTAGTTAAATTTTAGAATGAGGAAAATTAATTTCAAATTACCTTTGATTAATTTAAAATTAGTGATTTTTTAAAATAAAGTGGGTTTATGAATCAATTTACTATAATCTGACACCAACTCGTATGATTCAAGTGAATTGAAACCGTTTTAACGTATAATTAGTTAAATTTTTTTAATTTTTTAATTTCGGTTGATCTTATTCGAATTTGTAATAAATCAGATTGATTCAGAAATCATAGTTCACTTTGACATTTTTAATAAATACGAATGTTTTTTTAGTAGAGAGGGTGTGAAACTATTTTTTTTCTTAGTTTTTTATGTGTGAACAATTTAATTCCAGCAAATACAAGAAATGCATTTCGCAAGAAAATGAAGAGTGGTATGCATAAATCTGCCATACGCGCAACACCTTTTAAACAAAACTCACTGTTCTTCTTCACAATTATCCGATATCTTCGTCATTTCACATTCCGACACTCACTTATTCAAAACTTTCGCTTCTTTCTATATATTTCCATTTCTATCACTTTTTTTTCTTCCAAATATTACTATAATTTAACAAAGATAAATATAATTAATTGTGAATGAGCATTTGCCGCAACATTCTCTCACATAAAAGTCACTGCATAAATCTAAAAACAACGTTGGAAATAATTATATTTAAATTTTTTTTTTTTTTTTAGTTTAGTAAATTATATTTTACATTTTTTAACTCTATGTTTTGCTTCTAACATTGAATTGGCTTTCTATTCTTATCATATAAGGAAATAAGAAACATTTACCAATGTACTTCTTTTACTTACATAAATTCATTCAGTAACAATACGCAATTGTCCATCTTTTATAGATAAATTATCTATAATGTATTAATCCAAATATTAAAGCTTTAATATGAAAAGAAACAATATAGATTGTCCTTTTCCCCAATATGTTGTTAATATTTTGAGACTGCATTTTGTAATATTGAAACAATCTTACAACATGGTTTTAAGTTAAAAAAAAAATTACAATTCTTTTAACGAAAAAATAAAACTACAAACTAAACGAAAATAAAAAATATTTTCAAGCATCTAATAGAAAAAAAAAGCAGTGATTCAATAAAAAAAATATTACACTTTTATTGTTTCAAAATATTAGAATTTTGAAATTAAAGACAATTGATAAAGTTAGTTGGACTATCACTTTCAGTGAACAGACCATTTAATACGGTGACGGACTTTTTCTCCACTTAGACCATCATGCATCCAGTCAAACAAAATTACAATATACTCCTCCAAACGGAGAGGGAAACACTAATTTCTTTCTTACAAACCTTAATTATCATTTTGGTTTTTATATATAAATCTTTAATTCATTTTCATTTTCATTTTTATATTTATTTGGGTTTTTTATATTTCTATTATTAAATTGAGTTCTTTTTCTTTTAAAATTCAATCTCGTTCCTTTAAAAATATAAATTAAATTTTCAATTCATTTTTTATGGTAACGTATACATACATGTGAGTACAAACTATTCACAATATAAATTTTATATGTGAATATTTGTGGATATAAATATTTTTGACATTCATGTATATAATAAAAATTTATCGGCAATGTAAGGAAAGAAACCAAATTATAGGAACTCGATTAACTTAATTAAGTAAAAGAAAAATAAATATGGAAGCCGAAAAAACCAAACAAAATGAATAAAATGTCTAAATATAAAAATAAAATTATTAATTAATCCTTTATTCTTTTTTAATTTTTATGGAAGGATTTGTAGTTAAAGAGAAAAGCGAAGCATGGTTCCGTGTGCGTGTGCTGCTGCAGCTGCATTTGGACCACTATAAATACACGTCTGAGTAGTAAGAGTTGAATATCACAAGCCAAAGGAGAAAAGTATGGCTTTGTCTTCTCAATTACATCTTCATTTTGGCTTATTCATTATCCTCTTCAACCTTCACCTACACCACCTCTTCATTGCTGTATCAGCAGCCACTTTAAGCATCACCACTGACACAGAAGCCTTGATCTCATTCAAGTCTCAACTCAGCAATATCACTCTCATTCCCTTATCTTCATGGAACCAAACTTCATCCCCTTGCAATTGGACTGGTGTCCAATGTGACAACCTTGGCCAAAGGGTAACTGCCCTTCAGCTTTCAGGCTTGGGACTCTCAGGTCAATTAAGCCCTTATATTGGTAACCTCTCCTCTCTTCACTCCCTCCAATTGCAGAATAACCAACTCACTGGACCCATTCCTCACCAAATTGGTAACCTACTCAGTTTGAGAGTTCTAAATATCAGCTCTAACATGTTGGAAGGAAAACTTCCTTCCAACATCACCCTCTTGAATCAGCTCCAGATTCTTGATCTATCCTCTAACAAGATTCTCAGCAAGATTCCTCAAGACATTGGCAGCTTGAAAAAGCTTGAGGTTTTGAAGCTGGGAAAGAATAGCCTCTATGGTGCAATCCCAGCTTCTCTAGGAAACATTTCTTCTCTCAAAAATATCAGCTTTGGCACCAACTTTCTCACTGGTGGGATTCCCAGTGACTTGGGTAGGCTGCATGATTTGATTGAGCTTGATCTCATTCTTAACAATCTCAATGGGACCGTTCCACCTTCTGTGTATAACTTATCTTCCCTCGTTAACTTTGCCTTGGCTTCAAACTCTCTCGGGGGTGACATTCCTCAGGATGTTGGTCTCAGATTTCCAAAACTCATAGTGTTCAACATCTGCTTCAATTATTTCACAGGTGGAATTCCAGGGTCATTGCACAACCTCACCAACATTCAGGTCATTCGCATGGCTTCCAACTTTTTGGAAGGAACAGTGCCACCTGGTTTGGGAAATCTCCCATTTCTTCGCATGTATAATATTGGTTATAACAGGATAGTGAGTTCAGGTGTCAGAGGTTTAGACTTCATTACTTCTTTGACAAACAGTACTCGACTCAACTTTCTGGCAATTGATGGAAATATGCTGGAAGGTGTGATTCCTGAAACCATTGGCAATCTCTCCAAGGACCTGTCAACTTTATACATGGGACAGAATCGTTTCAATGGAAGCATACCTCGCTCCATTGGTCTTCTTAGTGGCTTGAAGTTGTTAAACATAAGCTACAATTCAATCTCTGGAGAAATCCCACATGAGTTAGGCCAGTTAACGGAACTACAAGAACTATCTCTGGCTGGAAATGAGCTATCAGGGGTTATTCCAGATTCCCTTGGTAATCTCCTCAAGTTAAACCTGATTGATTTCTCAAGAAACAAACTTGTGGGGACCATACCTACCAGTTTTGGGAATTTGCAAAGTCTGCTTTACATGGATTTATCAAGCAACCAACTCAATGGAAGCATTCCTACGGAAATCCTCAATCTCCCAACTTTGAGCAATGTTTTGAACTTGTCATTGAACTCTTTGGGTGGACCAATACCTCAAATTGGGAGATTGAGTGGTGTTGCCTCCATTGACTTTTCTAGCAACGAATTGGATGGTGGCATCCCCAGTTCATTCAGCAATTGTCTCAGCTTGGAAAATTTGTTTCTGAACAGGAATCAGCTCTCGGGTTCAATTCCAAAGGCTCTTGGAGAAGTGAGAGCCTTGGAAACTTTGGACCTATCCTCCAACCAACTCTCTGGAACCATTCCTGTTGAACTGCAAAATTTACAGGTGCTTAGGCTCTTAAACCTCTCGTACAATGACTTGGAAGGAGCCATTCCAAGTGGTGGAGTTTTCCAAAATCTCTCTGCTGTACATTTAGAAGGCAATGGAAATCTCTGCTTACAATCCCCATGTGTGAATCGTGGCGAAGGAAGAAAAGTAAGACGTTACATCATCGTAGCCATTGCAGTAGCATTGGTACTGTGTCTCACAATAGGCTCAATACTATATATAAAGAGCAGAAAGGTGAAGGTAGGATCATTATCATCATCATCATTATCAACATCTGAACAGCTAAAACCTCTTGCACCAATGATCTCTTATGATGAGCTTCGTTTGGCAACTGAGGAGTTCAACCAGGAAAACTTGCTAGGAGTTGGGAGCTTTGGCTCGGTTTACAAAGCCAATCTAAGTCACGGAACTACTGTTGCAGTGAAAGTTCTTGACATCCTAAGAACCGGTTCCTTAAAGAGTTTCTTTGCAGAATGTGAGGCTATGAAGAACTCGAGGCATCGAAATCTGGTTAAGCTCATCACATCGTGCTCTAGTGTTGACTTCAAAAACAATGACTTTCGGGCTCTGGTGTATGAGTATCTGTGCAATGGTAGCTTGGAAGATTGGATCAAGGGGAAGAGAAAGCATGCAAACGGAAATGGGTTGAACCTTATGGAGAGACTGAACATAGCAATAGATGTTGCTTGTGCATTGGACTACCTGCACAATGATAGTGAAATCCCAGTTGTGCACTGTGATTTGAAGCCTAGCAACATTCTCTTGGACGCAGACATGACTGCAAAGGTTGGAGACTTTGGATTGGCTAGGTTGCTTATTAAAAGATCAACCAATGAAGTTTCCATTAGCTCCACTCATGCTCTCAGAGGATCAATTGGGTACATACCTCCAGGTTAATGCATATTCCAATTAGTTTCTCTATTCACTCTCTATGAACCTTTTCATTTGATAACAAATTATGAAACATGATGAATAATTAGTATGGCTGGCTTTGCAATGCAGAATATGGATGGGGAGAGAAAGCAAGTTCAGCAGGAGATGTGTATAGTTTTGGTATAGTGTTGCTGGAATTATTCTCTGGGAAAAGTCCAACTGATGAATGCTTCAGTGGAGGCATAAGCATAAGAAGATGGATGCATTCAGCATTGAAAGAGAAGACAGTGGAAGCCATTGACCCTGAGTTGGTGTCCCTCATTTTGCATGATGACCCTTCAGAGGGACCAAATAACTTACAATTGTATTGTGTGGATGCAATTGTAGGAGTAGCCATATCCTGCACTTCAGATAACCCAGATGAACGCATTGGCATTAGAGATGCTGTTAGCCAACTCAAAGCTTCCAGAGACTCTCTTTTGAATCACTCTGATCGCACTTCTGCTGCACATGCCAACTCTTACTTAAACGTTTCAATAAAATAATGCTGAAAAGTTATGATCAGGGAAATATGTAACGTAATAATACTTCTGTTGACCATGAAATGATCAAATGTTTTAGTTTGTCCAAGTCAAAGAACATGATAGAAATTGAGATGCTGATAATAAAATATAGGTGTTTACGTTTGTGGTTAATTGCACTTGTAAAACTTATGTATCTCTTCTAATTGTTGAGTCAGAATTGAAAACTAGTTCAATGCGTACTGATAAAAGAATTCAAAATATGCATTAAAGACTTGGAACCCTACTTCTGGTGTAAACTGTTTCAACGTAGAAAAACTAGTCTTATTGTGTTCATTGGTGGTGGGATTTTATTGTCCACGAGTTTGATTATGACACTGGACTTCACTCGCATCATATATTGCTTCATCAAACCAAAGTGAAGAAACTTGTATGAATAAAGTCTTCGGTAGTTTCCGTATGCAAACGGTGAACACATTCCAACTTTCATATTATATATAAAATATCTTCTTCCTTTTTTCACGTAATCCTTAATTTTATGTTTAATTAGGTTTTTCATCCTAGAACTTAAGGTACTTTATCTTTTATTTTCGTAAATAAAATCAGAATTATTAGTTTTATCACGTGTTATGTTAGTAATAACTGCGTCATGTTAACATCATGACAAAACATATGTAAAGTTAATAATGTCATATATTCTAAATAAATATGGAAATAGAAATAAAAAGTTACAAAATCTTTTATATTTACAACATGTGAAATAAAAAGTTAATAACGTCGTTTCCCTTAAACGAGCAAAAGATTCATTTGTCTTCAACAAATGAAGGTAAGAGCTCTCAAGAGAGGCTGACTCATTCAACCGGGTCGAGTCTATCATGAGTTAACTATTTGATGGGTCAACTAGAAAAATGAGGTTGGCCTACTTACTAACTAGAGTGAAAAAACGGGTCAGGAATTGGAATCTGTCCTGTCATAGAGTGAAACGACGAGCTAACCCATTATTTGTTTTTAATTTTTTAACTTTTTTAATACTTATTTATAAGATTTGTTTATATATATATATATATATATATATATATATATATATATATATATATATATATAATATATATATATATATATTTTATAAGTTTTTAATTAATCAATTAATATTTTTAATGGAATAAATTAAAATAATTATTATATTTACATGTTAAATTGCTCTATCATAACTAATAATTGATCAAGTATTAATGATTTAAATTATAATAGTATGTATGTTTACATCTTTACAAAAATATAATATAAAAATGAATATTTTTAATTATAAAAAAATAAAAATAAAAATGAGCCAACATGTCAGGGACAAATTGATTCACCTTTGGTCCACTAGTTTGACAGATGAGGCGGAATAAGCCAAAACAAGCTAATGAATTAAAAATTCCAATTCTATCCGTCTAGTTTTGATGACCTGTCCCAAGCCCAATCTACTTTGCCGCTCATACTAGTAACCACGGATTAAATGAACAAACTCAATTTAGAAAATAAAATACAATTTATAATTTTTTTTTCTTCGATCTAATTCTTTTAATATCAAAATTGGAACTAAATTATAAATTATTAAAATAATCAGGAAAAAGATATTATATAAATACACTTATAATAACAACATACGTTAATATATATAAAATAATATTTATAACTGATAATTTGAAATATCATATTAATATGCATATGAATTGTGTTGATTAGGCATTTTGTTAACTTTTTTAACACGGGTTAATGAGAGAATTTTCAGTAGGTGAAGTTCAATTTTGGATTTCACCAAAATTTCAAGTCTTCTCAGTGAAACTTAATTCGAATATGTGGTAAATTCGATCGACTCATGAGCTTTGATTCACTTTACCAACTCTAAACGATAGTGTATGCCAATACACTTTGACATTCACTTTACCAACTCTAAATTAGGTTAGTATTTCCATGTCACTTTTATTCCAAAATCTTCTGATATCGAGTTCTATATATATATATATATATATATATATATATATATATATATATATATATATATATATATATAAGATTTATTTTATATATATATATATGTATATATATATATGACATTGGTCGTACATATATAAGGTATTTGACATTACTTTTACCCCAAAATTTTAAGGTAATAGAATTATGGACCTTTACTCTTTTCGATGTCACTTTTATTCCAAAATCTTCTGATATCGAGTTCTATATATATGACATTGGTCGTACACATATAAGGTATTTGACATTACTTTTACTCCCAAAATTTTAAGGTAATAGAATTATGGACCTTTACTCTTATATAGTATTTAACTCTGTCTATTCTATATCGTGGAACTTTGAGTCACACTTGAACCGTTTCCGATCCAAGGAAATTAAAGAAAATAATGAGAAAAATATTTTTTATATTTTTCTTATAATCTCCTTTGCATTTCTCTTGTTGTTGTTATTATTCTGCCTTCATATTATGCGTAACTTAGATCCTCCTTGACTTAGACACCTCACTCCTCACACAGGGTTCAATTTGCATATCATCATTGATATGTGGATTGAGGTCAGTTATATATATATATATATATATATTTTTATCAGCAAGGTCAATCATGGTAATCATCAACATTTTGAGCATTTTATTAGGATGTTGTAGAGGTTGTGACTTTGGTTCTATTTTTAAACTAGACGCGTTAACATTCTCTTATCATCATTTGATGAGTGTGAATGGTCTTAATGCTTCCTAATGTCAAAGGAAACTTCATGGCAAGGTGGGTGTTGAGACTAATGATCTCATGAAATAACCGATGGCCTTCCGACAAACACATTGCATGATATATTGGCGTCAAGAATGGGCTACTAGATCTTGATAGTTTGGTAATTCCTATTTACTTTTGATCTTAGTGTATAGGTTGATGTACCCCATTGTTTTAACTCTTTCACCCAATAAGTATGTTCTCTTATGGTAGAAGCCTATAGTAAAACCCAACTCATACCTGAGGCAAAGACAATTAGAAATTCAAGTATAGGTGAATTTTAGAAACACAAGGTTAAGATTTTCTTTTAAAAGTGGTGTTAAGTCTCTTATATTACATTAGATTTGGTGAATTTTCCCTATCTATCTTCCTAAAAATTCCCAGCAATAAATACATGACTAAGACTTGAGTATCTCATAAGCCAAAGGAGAAAAGTATGGGATTGTCTTCTCAATTACTTGTTCATTTTGGTTTATTACTCATCCTCCTCCGACCTCAGCCACACTACCTCTTCAATGGTGTATCAGCAGCCACTTTAGGCATCACCACTGACACAGAAGCCTTGATCTCATTCAAGTCTCAACTCAGCAGTCACACTCTCATTCCCTTATCTTCATGGAACCAAACTTCATCCCCTTGCAATTGGACTGGTGTCCAATGTGACAACCTTGGCCAAAGGGTAACTTCCCTTAAGCTTTCAGGCTTGGGACTCTCAGGTCAATTAAGCCCTTATATTGGTAACCTCTCCTCTCTTCACTCCCTCCAATTGCAGAATAACCAACTCACTGGACCCATTCCTCACCAAATTGGTAACCTACTCAGTTTGAGAGTTCTAAATATCAGCTCTAACATGTTGGAAGGAAAACTTCCTTCCAACATCACCCACTTGAATCAGCTTCAGATTCTTGATCTATCCTCAAACAAAATTCTCAGCAAGATTCCTCAGGACATTGGCAACTTGAAAAAGCTTCAGGCTTTGAAACTCGGAAGGAATAGCCTCTACGGTGCAATCCCAGCATCTCTAGGCAACATTTCTTCTCTCAAAAATATCAGTTTTGGCACCAACTTTCTCACTGGTGGGATTCCCAGTGACTTGGGTAGGCTGCATGATTTGATTGAGCTTGATCTCATTCTTAACCATCTCAATGGAACTGTTCCACCAGTTATATACAACTTATCTTCCCTTGTAAACTATGCGTTAGCTGGAAATTCTTTGTGGGGTGAGATTCCACAGGATGTTGGTCACAAACTTCAAAAACTTATAGTGTTCAATATCTGCTTCAATTATTTCACAGGTAGAATTCCAGGATCATTGCACAACATAACCAACATTCAGGTCATTCGCATGCGTTCCAACCTTTATGAAGGAACACTGCCACCAGGTTTGGGAAATCTCCCATTTCTTCACATGTATGATATTTCGTATAACAGGATAGTTAGTTCGGGTGTCAGAGGTCTAGATTTCATCACATCTCTGACTAACAGCACTCACCTGAAGTTTCTGGCAATTCAAGGAAATATGCTGGAAGGTGAAATTCCTGAAACCATTGGCAATCTCTCCAACCATCTCACAAATTTATACATGGGAACGAATCGTTTCAGCGGAAGCATACCCACTTCCATTGGTCGTCTTAGTGGCTTAAGGGTGTTAAACATAAGCTATAATTCAATCTCTGGAGAAATCCCACATGAGTTAAGCCAGTTAGTGGAACTACAAGAACTATCTCTGGCTGGAAATGAGATATCAGGCGTTATTCCAGATTCCCTTGATATTCTCCTCAAGTTAAACAAGATTGATTTGTCAAGAAACTGTTGACAAACAAGTCTCTCTAGATAAACACTCTTTGTATTCAGATTTGTTGTGTCTTGAAATGAAGCACTACATGGTCCTTTTATAGGCTTTTGGACATAACCCTTCAACTACATTCATTAAATATAACTACTACCTAACTCACAATTAATACAACAACTTCTAACTACCCACCTTCCAACTACCAACTACACACCTTCCAACTACCAACTACACACATTTAAGTTTACCTAACAGAAACAAACTTGTGGGGATAATACCTACCGGTTTGGGGAATTTGCAAAGCCTGCTTTCCATGGACTTATCAAGCAACCAACTCAATGGAAGCATTCCTATGGAAATCCTCAATCTCCCAACTTTGAGAATTGTTTTGAACTTGTCAATGAACTCTTTGAGTGGTCCAATACCTCAAATTGGGAGATTGAGTGGTGTTGCCTCCATTGACTTTTCTAGGAACCAATTGGATGGTGGCATCCCCAGTTCATTCAGCAATTGTCTCAGCTTGCAAAAATTGTTTTTGAACAGGAATCAGCTTTCGGGTTCCATTCCAAATGCTCTTGGAGAAGTGAGAGCCCTGGAAACTTTGGACCTATCCACCAACCGACTCTCTGGAACCATTCCTGTTGAACTTCAAAAATTACAGGTGCTTAGGCTCTTAAACCTCTCGTACAATGATTTAGAAGGAGCTATTCCAAGTGGTGGAGTTTTCCAAAATCTCTCTGATGTATATTTAGAAGGTAATGAAAATCTCTGCATGCAATCCCCTTGTGTGAATCATGGCGAAGGTAGAAATGTAAGACGTTACATCATCGTAGCCATTGCAGTAGCATTGGTACTGTGTCTCACAATTGGCTCAATACTATATATAAAGAGCAGAAAGGTGAAGGTAGCATCATCATCATTATCACCATCTGAACAGCTAAAACCTCTTGCACCAATGATCTCTTATGACGAGCTTCGTTTGGCAACTGAGGAGTTCAACCAGGAAAACACTCTAGGAGTTGGGAGCTTTGGCTCGGTTTACAAAGGCAATCTAAGTCACGGAACTACTGTTGCAGTGAAAGTTCTTGACACTCTAAGAACTGGTTCTCTAAAGAGTTTCTTTGCTGAATGTGAGGCAATGAAGAACTCGAGGCATCGAAATCTGGTTAAGCTCATCACATCGTGCTCTAGTGTTGACTTCAAAAATAATGACTTTCGAGCTCTGGTGTATGAGTATCTGTGCAATGGTAGCTTGGAAGATTGGATCAAGGGGAAGAGAAAGCATGCAAACGGAAATGGGTTGAACCTTATGGAGAGACTGAAGATAGCAATAGATGTTGCTTGTGCATTGGACTACCTGCACAATGATAGTGAAATCCCAGTTGTGCACTGTGATTTGAAGCCTAGCAACATTCTCTTGGACGCAGACATTGTTAGGAATCCAAGTGTGAGTCTAAGTCCCACATTGACCAGAAATGAGAAAGTAGAGCACTATATAAGAATAAAGACCCATAAACCCATTGCCTTAAGGTTTTGGGTTGAGAGTGGTGTCAGTGTCTTATGTGGTTGGGCTCAGATCTCATTGGTGTTGTATCTCCCAGTGAAACCCCCTCCGTAAAAACCTGACAAGTGGTATCAGAGCCGATGGTTAATACCGGCTCAGACGAGTGCAGTATAGTCCTAGTATCGAAAGTCTTCCTGACAGTGTTGGTCAGGTCAAGCGTGTCCCGTTAAGAATAACGGCGGTACAGAAAAGGGCAGAAAAATTAGTACTCGTGGTTGGGAATGCTTCCGCTGGAGGGGGAGTGTACCAATGTGGTTGAAGGGACTCACCCTTGAGGGGGAGATTGTTAGGAATCCAAGTGTGAGTCTAAGTCCCACATTGACCAGAAATGAGAAAGTAGAGCACTATATAAGAATAAAGACCCATAAACCCATTGCCTTAAGGTTTTGGGTTGAGAGTGGTGTCAGTGTCTTATGTGGTTGGGCTCAG
>Ga0214545_1010451_pt1 | contig 13472 bp, 7 predicted proteins | sample CNSS4metaG_FD_160064 | JGI IMG/M metagenome (GOLD analysis project Ga0214545, IMG submission 160064) | Root nodule microbial communities from cowpea collected in UCLA plant growth center, Los Angeles, California, USA - CNSS4 | ecosystem: Host-associated > Plants > Roots > Nodule | place: USA... | reverse complement strand
TGAATACCTAATGTTAATGGGTAAGAAATGAGCAGACTTTGTTAACCTATCCACGATAACCCATATGAAATCAAATTTTTGAATGGTTCGTGGGAGGCCAACTACAAAATCCATTGCTATACTATCCTATTTCCATTCAGGTATATCTAAGGATTGTAACATTCCTGCTGGCTTTTGGTGTTCTATTTTAGCTTTTTGACAAACTAGACATTTTGCTACATATTGTGCCACTTCCTTTTTCATTTTGGGCCACCAAAACATTTTCTTGAGATCTTGATACATTTTTGTTGTGCCCGGATGTATGCTTAATTTGCTTTTATGTGCTTCTTCTAGAATCATTTCCTTAATTTCCTCATTATTGGGTACACACATCCTGTCCTTAAATCTTAAAGTTCCGGTTTTATCTATGCCAAAATTCTCCCCACCCCTTTGACCTATCAATTTCTTTTTCTTATTAATTAACTCATCACTTTCTTGTGCCTCATGGATTTGCTTTTGTAAATTGTTAATGATCTGAATGGAGTTTAATTGCATTTTATCATGGCTTAGGGTGACCGACAAATTCATGTCTCTAAATTTTTCTAACAAATTCATTTCATGAATCATTAGTGAAGAGACATGTAAAGATTTTCTGCTTAAAGCATCTGCCACTACATTTGCCTTTCCTGGATGGTAATGTAATTCAAAATCATAGTCTTTTAGAAATTCCATCCATCTCCTTTGTCTCATATTTAATTCCTTTTGGTCAAACAAGTATTTGAGACTCTTATGATCACTAAAAATTTCAAACTTACCACCATAAACATAATGTCCCCATATCTTAAGTGCAAAAACAATGGCAGCTAGTTCTAGATCATGGGTTGGGTAATTTTTCTCATGTGTTCTTAGTTGCCTAGAACTATATGCCACTACCCTTCTATCTTGCATAAGAACACAACCTAATCCCATTTTGGAAGCATCACAAAATATAACAAAGTGTCCAGTAGGATCAGGTAATGCTAAAACAGGAGAGGTGGTTAATCTTTTCTTGAGTTCTTGAAAACTATTTTCACATTTTTCTGTCCACACAAAAGCTTGGCCTTTTTTGGTGAGTTGGGTTAAAGGCGTAGCTATTTTAGAAAATCCCTCAATGAATCTTCTATAATATCCTGCTAAACCGAGAAAACTGCGAATCTCGGTCATTGTTTTTGGTGGTTCCCATTGTAAAATTACTTCTACTTTGGTCGGATCCACTAACACTCCCTTGTTGGAAATCACATGTCCTAAGAATTTTACTTTCTCTAACCAGAATTCACACTTAGACAATTTAGCATACAATTCCTTTTCTCTCAAGATTTGCAAGACAATCCGAAGGTGTTCCTCATGTTCCTCAAGAGTCTTAGAATAAATAAGAATGTTATCTATAAAAACAACCACAAATTGATCTAAAAAGGGATGAAAAATCCTATTCATATAATCCATAAATATTGCAAGAGCATTGGTCACACCAAAAGGCATCACTTGATATTTATACCTAGTTCTGAAAGTAGTTTTTTGTATGTCTTCTACTTTTACTCTAATTTGATGATATCCTGACCTTAAATCTATCTTAGAAAATACAGAGGCTCCTCTCAATTGGTCCATCAAGTCATATATTCTAGGAAGAGGATATTTATTCTCTATGGTGAATTTATTTAATTGACGGTAATCTACGCACAACCTAAAACTTCCATATTTCTTTTTAACTAACAAAATCGGAGCTCCCCAAGGTGACACACTAGGATGAATGAACTGTTTTTCAAGTAACTCTTCTAATTATTTCTTCAATTATGCTAATTCAGAGGGTGACATCCTATATGGTGCCATAGAGATTGGTCCAACTCCAGGCATCAGATCTATGGAAAATTCAATTTCTCTGTTAGGTGGTAAACCAGGAATATCATTGGGAAAGACTTCAGGAAAATTTTGAACAACTGCTATATTTTTCAACTCAACTTCCTCTTTTATTTCCATAGAAGATAATAACAAGTACCCTTGAATTTCATTCCTTAAAGGCTCACTTTTTGAATTGGTAGGTGATTTTAGAAGATTCTCAGAGTTTGGAAATATCACTGATTTCTTAGCACAATCCAAAAGGACTTGATTGGAAGATAACCAGTCCATACCTAAGATTACATCTAATTGAGATAAAGGTAGACATATTAAATTTACAAGGAATTTTGTATTCTCAATGAACAGTGGACAGTCTAAACAAACTCTATTGGTTATTACTGAGTCATTTGTGGGAGTTGAAACAACCAAACTAGTTTTTAGAAAAGAGGTCGACATATTAAGATGTTGAACACAATGATTGGAAATGAATGAGTGAGTTGCACCTGAGTCATACAGTACATTTAAAGTTTTTCCTTTAATAAAACACATACCTTGAATTAGATCATGGTTTTTAGCAGCTTCAGCTCCAGTCATGGTGTACACTCTTCCTGTTGTGGTAGGTCTTGTCTTGGTTGCAGTTGGATTGAAATGTGGCTTCTGTTGTCCACACTCAGAGAATATGTGACCAGGTTTCCCACACTTGAAACAGACTGGTCCTTTAAGGTGACAATCTTTAGCATGATGACCTTGTCCGCATTTAAAGCATCTGATATGATCATATACAGGTCTACTAGAATTTCCTGATGAAGATTGGTTGGATTGGGTCCTCCATTGTGGGCGATTGTAAGGTTTTCCCTCATTGCGTTTATTTTTATTTGTTTGGGGTCCAAAATACTTTGGTTTGATATTTTGGTTGTTCTCAAAATCTTCCAAAAATCTACACTTGTGAATAAGCGTAGGAAAATCAGTAATTTCTAGTATTCCTACTGCTTTTCTCAATTCATCTCTAAGTCCATTTTCAAATTTTATACACTTCATCCTTTCCTCTGGGTGATAAAAGAAAGTAGAGTATTTTCCTAACTCTTCAAACTTGGAAGCATATTCCCCTACTGTCATACTTCCTTGCTTCAACTGCATAAATTTTATTTCTTTTGCTCTCCTCACATCATTAGGGAAATATTTTTCTAAAAGCTTTGTTCTAAATATATCCCAGGTAATAACTATTCTTCCTCCTTTAAGTAATCTCCTAGTACCATCCCACCAATATTCAGCTTCTCCTATTAACATAAATACAACACAATTCACCTTTTGGTTGTCAGCACAGTTCATAACTCGAAATATTTTTTCTATCTCCTTAATCCATAACTCAGCTTTTTCTAGATCATATCCTCCAAAAAATGGTGGGGGTTTGTTTCTCCTAAATTCAGCAAAACCTTGTGATTCAGGGTTTCCTTCAGGTCTTTGATTCCTCATTAGAGTAGCAGCCATGTCTCGGATAGCTTGCATTGCTTCAGTTAATTCATTGTTCCTCCTAATGTTTGCCATCTGGAATTGTATGAGTTAGAGAATTTCACAGATCTTGCATGAAACGTCGCTCTGATACCATCTAATGTGACGTTAAAAAAATTAAATTTTCTATTTATTTAATTATTATTATTATTTCTTACAATACACTTATAAAATTTAAAGGCAAAATCATACTTAAAGTATTCTCATATATATATATATATACATGTGTGTGTGTGTGTGTGTATTTACAATACTGTATGCATCCTATATCTACATTGTTTAGTACATTTTATATTTCCTACACTAGAAGAGGAAGAAGTGTTATTTATTTACAGTTTCCCCCTCATATACGGTTTATCAAACAGGTGGAGGGAAGAGGTTATGGATAGGATTCACTTGGACTGTTGGAGGTAAATAAAAGGTAATTCCGATTTGTCCTTCGATGACAATCGACGCGTTTGGAGTAGAGAGAAAAGTAATGGTACAGTTTCTTGTTCCCTGAAATGTTACAAAATTATTTACTGCGTTGGTTTGTCATGCATTTCTCGGGAAAACAGCCATAACGTCAATGAAGAAGGGATCAGGCATGTTGGGAGCAACCATCTATGATAAGGTTATAAAATTTTGTTTTTCACACACAATAAAAAATGGGGAAGTGAGACAAATATCACAAAAAAATACAACATATCATAATAAAATGAAATGAAATGAAAATTCTCCTAAATCCATAAAACTGAATTTTATCATACTTTATAAAGATATTGATTAATTTTGTAGTGACTAGTCAAGATAAATGAGCTCATGGCCAACAAAGTAACTCAAGAACATCTCATCTTGAGTAATACTAACTCGTTTATATCCCCAAGGTCATACCTCCAACTACAATAGTCAAATCTTTATTTATCATAAATTTTATTTGAATATTAAACCATATAATTATATAAATAAATAGATAGAATCAATGAATAGTTAAATAAATATAAATAAATAGAAAGGACCAATACAGAATTGGAGATAAATATAAATAAGTAAATGAGAATAAATATAAATTGAATAAATAGGACCAGTACATAACTGAAGATGAATATAATTAAATAAATAAATAGGAACGAGAACTAAATATAAATTAGAATGAGCTTAGGGACACCTCACTTAAAGGTAAAAATAAAATAAAATTATGAGGAGATAAGAAAAATTAAAAGTCAAAAGATAGAATGATAAATGTCTCGTTCCCTTACCTTAGAGATTGAAAAAAGTCTAAATAAATGCACGATTCAACTCTTATTTCTCCTTGGAGTCTCACTGTTTCGTTTCCCTTTTTCTGATTTGCCTCTCTAACTCTCAGATCTCTCTTTTTTTTTCTCCTTCCTTTGCTTCATATGGCTTTCAGTGAACCAGCTCTATATATATAAAGGCTTGAACATTAAATTCATCTAATCTTTGCAGAGATTTGCAATACAAGAATGGAATATCATTAATTGAAACTCTATCTCTTCCTGAACAATGTACTTGCACCATTTATTCCAAGATAAACTTGTATTATACTTGTAAACGTAATTCCATTATAATGTTTATCTGATATTATATATATATATATATATATATATATAAATGATTGTACGTGATATTTAAATATATGTACGTAATATTTATATATATATATATATATATATATATATATATATATATATATATTTATATTTATATTTATGACTGCAAAATTATCATAACTATTTAACTTTTTTTTTTGCATACTGAAAATATTGTGGTATAAATTTTGAGATGTTACACTTTTTCCTCCTCTCTTATAATTGTTTGTCTTGTTCTATATCCACGAAATCCACTCACATCTCTAAGATCTCTTATTACAACCTTTGTACGGTTATATTCAAATGATGTATTATCAATTAGGGGTGAGCAAAATTTTTTAACCGTTTGAACCCGTAAAACTTGAAAAGAAAAAAACGAATTCGAATAGCTATTTTCATATTCGAATTAAATGGATAAACTTATATGGATAAATGTGATTATAAATGGTCGGGTACGAATACCAGATTATTTTTTCATGGATATCTGACCTGACCTGACTCGAAATCAGTACTTACACAATTAAAATTTTTCAAAAATCCTAATTTGCATCGTCCCACTCTTTGTTCTCTTTCTCTTTGCCCTTTTTTGACTCAACAACACCCATAGCCTCCATGCACCCCTTATTTGTCTCGCTTCTTGAAGCGATGGATTTGAGTATTCAAAGGCTTACGAGAGGAGAGTGAGAAATGCCTTTGAGAAGCTTAGAAATTGGAGTCTTGTTAACAAGAGGTGTTGGAGTTGGGATCCTTTCTATGCCTCGAGAAGCATTCATGGTACACCAGGCTTGGATGAGTCTTCCAAGAGTGTGGTTAGGTTTGAGATCGATGTAATCCAACAAGGCTTGTTTGCTGACGGGGCATGTGGTATTTTTCTAGGAAAACAACCACGTTTCGATGCTTTCATGGTCGTAGGTGACAAATCTGCTCTAATCTATGTCGTAGGTGACAAATTTGTTTCAATCTGTGTCGTAGGTGGCGGTGCAATAGCGGTTTGTGCGATGACATGGTGATGGAGAGAAGCGAAAATGGTAGAGAAGATGGAGGAAGCCATGGCTATAAGTTGTGAAAGTTCTGATCTTCCTCCCTCATATTTCTCATTACAAATAACCCACATCCATTCACATTTTTCTGGATCTAAAATAACACGAACCCGCCTTACTCGATATCATAAACAATTAGATATGAATTTCAAATATTAAATTTGGATTGGGGTGGATTGGTCTTGTTGGACCCGAATCCGACCTAACACGACTGTTGCTCAACTCTATCATCAATTGCAATGAATCAAATAATTTTTATGTCTCAAATTTGAATATTTATACTCTTTTTTAATATTTTTATATATTGTTTATTTTTTTCATATGAAAATGTTTGACTCTCAATTTTAAGGATTCAGTCACATCAACCTTTTCATTAGGCAATATTAAAATCTTTTTTTTTTATTCTCTTTGGTCCTTAATTTTTGTTTCATTTAAAGAACTTTTGTTTTTCTAAATCAATTTTCACTATCTCTAAAGAGTTCAACTAGCTTGACATTTGAAAAGTTTTCTTAGACCTCCAAAGTATTTTTCATCTTATAACACCTTTAATTATACAATTATTTTTCTTTGTGTAATTTTACTTAATGGTATATCAAATTATTTCTAAGGCACATTTAATCATTTTTACTTATTTTTAATTTTTTTATTTGTTGTTTATTTTATTATGTAGAGTAGAATTTTAATTGTTTTTAATATATTTATTTTTATTTTCTAACTCATTATCATAACTGTAATTTTTTCATTGTAATTATATAAAGACATTTCATTTATTGTAATATAATAATTTATTATCATTGTCATAAATATTATTTATCACCATGTAAAACAAATTGAAGTTTAAAAGATGAATACATCTATGCTAAATTTCAACTATTATCAGTACTAAGAGACAATGGATGTATGTAAAAAATTTATGTTTTGAAGCACTAATGCTTCAAATAAAAAAAAAATGTAAGTAATAGCAATAACAAATATAACTGTTCATCAATTTTGATTAACATTTATTTATCAATCATGCTCAAGGTTATAAGATAATTCTACTAGAAATTTGAAACATACAAATGATTGCCTACATTATGGTCTATGTTAATAAACATATTTTGAAGACAAATACAAATAAACGAAACATGTTATATATATATATATATATATATATATATATATATATATATATATATATATATATATATATATATATATTGCAATGTACAATCTTCTACGCATAATAACATGAAATAATATATACCAAGGTCTAACATTTTTGTTGAGCAACTAATTTTATAGAATTACATACAAAAATATATGACACATAGGACACAATCAAGCTTACAACAATCATATTCAATATGGCTATGTTCAATAGCTTACTAAATACTTGATTCATATTTATTTAATTGATTTTTTTTAATTGAATCAAATATATTTTTCATTCAAACACCTAAGTTGTCTTCAAAACAATATAATTAATGCTTTTATGGTTTGATTGATTAAAATAAAATTGGAGTTTTCCACAAGTTTAATTTAATTTATTTAAAAAAAAAAACAATGCTTTATTGTTTCAAACACATAGTGTTTAATTGAGTATGACTTGGATTAATCAATCAGGTCATTCAATATTTATATTCTAAAAATAAGATCAATTTAACAAAAGTAATACGGTTTTAACCGTGTATAACTTGGATTAAAAGATGAGTTCAATTAATATTTATATTTTAAAAATAAGATTATTTTAACTTGTTAATTTGTCATCTAATAATTTTAGTAAAACCTCTTTCATTTTCAAATTAATTAAATCTTTTAATAAGCTCATGTATCAGGCAATGGAACTCACTTGTAAAAGGGAGTGTTTGTTTCACAAAATCATGTTTTTAAGAATCATATTTCTAAAAGTATTATTATTAATTTTTTGCATTATATTTAAAGTATTTGGTTATATTTTCTATTCCTGGAAATAGTTTTTAAATTCAAATTAATTTAAATAAAAAATTTATACGAGTATATATTCTCTTAGGAATAGCACTTTCATATCTTCATCATGGGAATTATAGTAATAAATAACCTACAACTTGTGAATACGATTTCTTGAGAATAAAAAAAAAATGCAAAATTTATTTTTGATAATTTTCTATCATATGAGAATAAAAATGTCCTATGTTTGAAAGAAAAAAAAATTACTTAAAACAAAAAATTTCTAGGGTTAGTGTAGATGTGGTCAGCTTAAGCATAGAGTCTTCACCTTAAAGTTTTTATAGAGTTAATGTTAATGAAAACTTTAAACATAGGTTGATTCTTTAAACCACCAAATCATGAGGCTTAAGCCATTAATTTTTGTTAAACGACATTATGAGCTTTGAAGAATGGTTGAATTGAAATACAATCCAACACTCATAAGTCCAATGTTGAATATTCAACTAAGGAGAAAAGATGGACTAAAAACAATGCAATCAATTGTGTAGTAGTTTTAAATACATCACTTTTCTTTCTTAAGAATGACTTTTAGGAGAATACAATATTAATCACAATTATAATTTAAAATTAGTTGATTTGTAAAAGTTTTTTTTTAAATACTTAATCATTCCAAATTTTTTATTTTTAATATATATATTATGTCATAATTAATGTTCTTCATAATAAAATCTTCATAAATACCAATATAAGTTGTTTGTTTTACATTTTTTGTTAAATAACATAAGTGTAAGATAAATAGATTAGTATAAATTACAATTTAGAGACAATCAATACTTGTAAATTATTTTAGGAGAATTTTTAAGCAATCACTTAAACTTAAAGGTTTAAACCAAGAAAGAACTAAAGTAATAACTCATTCTTTTAAGAAAAGATGGGTAACAAACAAACATTAAACATGAAATTTCACGAACGACAACCTTATTGAAAAAATGTAATAAAAACAAAAATGTTGAACCTATAAAAATCAAGATGAGAAATAAAAGACACAAATTATTTTGGAAGTCTTAAAGTAAAAATTTATTGAGAAATACTTTTCAAAAGATCTTTGGAGGAGGAATGAAGTTGAGTAAATCTTCGTCAAGAAATTATGTTTGTATGCAATAGAATTTATGTGGATGACACTAAGTCAATAAAACGTAATAGAGACGAAGTCTCAAAAAAGTATTAATTAAGTTGAAATTTTATATCAAACAATTTTACGAAGGTCGTAAAAGATAATACCTCAAATATATATATGCAATTTTAGTTTGATATAAAAAATGTGTTTCCAAACATCTGTCAATTTTGATACTTTTTTTTTAAAAAGAAAAAACCCTATCTATTTGAGTAATTTTAACTTTTTTTGGAAAGGAATGTGAAAGTAGGTTCTAAATTCTTTAAATATTATTATTTTTTTGTCTAATTTACATTCACATTTACATGTACGTTTTAAAAGATAGAAATGCTTATTACATGAGAAAGATTTAAGAAAAAACATATAAAAATGCAATAAATAGATAAATAAAATAAAAACAGAGCGTGTGCATGGTGCGAGTACAGTGCGAAATGAAGGCGCAAAACATTGAATCGGAAATCAATGCGCAATCTTTTCTCATATTCCGATTCCTAAAATATTCATCTTATCTTCAGATCTAAAAATCGGTTTTCTTTGAACTAGTCTATTTTTTTTTTCTTTTAAGATCTTTTTTAAAAATATTGAAATGATTTTTTTATTAAAAATAAAAATTTTAAACATATAAAAGAGAAGTTTCATAAACTAATTTATATATATATATTTATTTTATAAAAAAATAAATATATATATATATATATATATATATATATATATATATATATATATTTTGTTCTTAACATTTGTAATAAAAAAATTATGGGATAAAATCCATTTGAAGAAAAATGAAAAGTCGTAGAGAGCGACTGGTCCAAGAAAATTGGAAAAAAAGAAAATATTTTCCTTATTTGTAGAAGAAAAAATATAAAGAATAGTGTCACTTTCTATTAGGTTTCAAATGTTTTATTTTATTTAGTTAAATATGAGGAGAGAACAATGAAAATATAAAGTAAATTAATATTTTCTTAAAATTACTTTTCTCTTATGTCTCTCTAATTATATAGCTTTGTAATTGTATAATCTCTACTTTTAATTAACTAATTTATCATTTTTTTTAAACTATTTTATTTTATTTTTATGATATTCATCATTTAAATAAATAACTCAACTTTTTCAATATATTTCTTTTCCTTTGTTTTACTCACATGTAATTTCATATACCTTCTTTACAACCCACAACCCAACATAGTGTAAAAACAAATAGTAACTTAAAAAGTAACTAGCCCTTTTTGCATGATTGAAGACATGACACTAAGAGGAAATAAAATAAAAATATTTCAAAATTGGACACTTAAGAGGAAATGAAAGAAATATCGTATAAAAAGTTTTAATAATAGATACAAAATTTGGTAGTAAATATAAAATAGAAAAAAGAAATAATTTGTGGAATTGAATTGGCATTAAAAAAAAGCTAACTACAAATGTGAATCGAAAGAAATAATGATATAAGAAAAATTGAGTTCCTTTATTTTGACTAGTATTTTCAGACTGCGTACACGTTTAGTTTAGAAAAAGATTTCCATGAGAGTACGGTTGTTGTACTTTTTAATTCTTCAAATATTATTATCAGACTTTAGAGATGACCAATGTTTCAAGTTACTTCATAGATCTATTCCAATATAATGAAAAATGGGTTCAATTTTATTTATAAATAGATTAAATTGGATCAAAATTTAAATTAATCAATTTTTATATAAATTGATGATAAGTTTGGCATCGTTGACCGAAATTCAACATGAGATTTTTTTTATTATGAACAAATTACATTTGTATTAAGTTAATACATGAAAATTATAATTTTTAACAAAACAAAAAATTCAAAATCTTAATGGTCTAATTCAATCCAACCTGAGCAGTTTAACAGAAAATAGTAGAAATTCAATCCAATCCAAATCTTGGCCGACCTAACCGAGAAACACTTCTATACCATATGTTCCAAATTCAATTCCTAAAAACTCGAAGTCAAGCAATGATTTTTGAGTTTCAAAAATGATTTTTGAGTTTCAAGGTGATAAATCAATTGAAATTTTGGTTTATCTCAAATATACCAATTGATTTTTTATATAATAAATATAAAAAAATTAAAATATATAAAATATAATAGTTATTTAATTATGTGCTGAATTAAAAATTTTGATATTAATATTAATTTATTTATAAGAAAAATATAGAAAATCAAGAAAAGTTAGAAATATATAATTAAGTAGTTAAAATATAAAAAAATGTAAATAGCATATATAAAAGAAAATTACTTCACAAATTAATAAAAAATGATTAAATAATAATGTTTATATTTTGATATTATGGAAATATATTTGTAACATATGAAAATATGGATAAATAAAATTTGTGTTTGATAAACATGATAAAAGAAATTAGAAGATTTATTGTTTTATTTTGAAAAAAGCGGATAAATGTAAAAGGAATTGCAAGTACAGTTTTTATAATTTGATGTTTAATTCAAATTACTAAAAATTTAAATAAAATAGAAAGGAAAAAGTAAAAATTAAAAAGACAATTTTGAATTTGAATTAAAACCATATGTATAAGTAAATGATTTATTAGGTTTTTTATATGGTAATTGTTAGTATAGAACCATGTTTTAAATCCATTTATTTGTGACTTTTAGAGTTAGTTTTGTGTGTATATATAACACATGTAACATTTTATATATAATCAATACTACAAATCCCATTTTTCAAATATTTCTTTGTTTTTTACATGGTATCAAGAATCCCAAATGATCCATGATTGCGATTGCGATGAAATTCTTGCAGTAGTTCCTCTTTCATAAGCCCTAAGCTCTAAGCCTACTTCTCAACTTTTATGACTGAGAAGAGATTCTTGCAGTAGTTCCTCTTTCATAAACCCTAAGCCCTTAAGCCTCTTTCTCAATTTTTTAATCACAATTTTTTTTTCTACTTTGAGGCGTTTTTGGAGGTTCTGCACCACGTTCTTTATGCCATTTTAAGATATTTGTAATCTTTTAATATTAGGATTGTATTATGTTTTGTTTGTTGATTCCACTATGTGGCTTGCATTTCTATTTTGCATTCAATTTGTTATTGCGACTTGTAAAGATGATTCTCTCCAGATGGTAAAAATTATTCTTACTTGAGTTATGTTATGAAAAACTTTCTTCGTGGAAAGTCCATATGCGATTATTTTACCACTTTACTTGCCTCTAATGAAACTATACATCAAACCTCTTGCACTAACACTCCTCAACAAAAATGGCTTTGTTGAAAGAAAACATCGTCATCTTGTTGAAACTGCAAGATCATTCTGTTATCTGTCAATGTTCCAAGTTTCTTTTGGGGGAAGTTATTCTTACAACAACTCATGTTGTGAATCGAATCCCGACTTCACATAATTTTGGTTTGTCTCCTTTTGAAAAATTGTATAGTCATGAACTTTATTACTCTACTTTGCGTGTTTTTGGGTGTACATGTTTTGTTCTAAAACCATATGTTGAGCGTACTAAATTATCAACTAAGTATGCTTTGTGTCTCTTTTTGGGACATGGTCTTGGTCAAAAGAGATATTGTTGCTTTGATTTAGTTAGTAAAAAATTGTATGTCTCACATAATGTTATGTTTTTAGAACATATTTCATTCTTTTCTTTTCTAATTAGCTCACATTATTTGACTACATCCGATGTCATTAAAATTGATCCTTTTGATATTGATGACACTATACCTATGATGAGCCATTATTTTCCCTTATTTTCTTACATTTATGTACCCATCTTGAGAAATGTTTAGTGTTTAGTTGTCTACTATTAGTGCATTTTCATTTATTGGGCTTTATTAGGCCAGTAATTTTAATTTTAATTAATTTTGATTTACTTGGTCTAACTATCGTTTCTTAATTATTTCAGTTTTTTTTATGAGACATTTTTGGGCTTGGACATTTATTTTGTGAAGAGAAAAGTGCCACGCCATCTTGGCACATCAACCTTATTTCCATGTTAACATTTGGGACATAATCATAATTTTGTAATTCTCAACCTCTGTATAAAGAAGATATCTCTAAAGAAAATGATCAACGATAATGACGAAAGTTCTGGTACAAAATCATGCATAAGAATTAAGCTTCTAAGGCTTGTAGTTGTGAGAACGAACATCGCTTGTGTTCATTAGTAACCTAGAAGAGTGATGACCTTTGTATACGTCATCTAATGATACCACTTCTTCTAGTGACCAAAGTTGTGACCTTTTACATCACATCCTTTGTAAACTATTCAATTTTAAATAGTAGTGGTTGATATTTAGATATTATATATTTAAAACCCCTCATACACAATAAATCTATATATATATATATATATATATATATATATATATATATATATATATATATATATATATATATATATATATATATTTTTATATATATTAATAC
>Ga0214545_1010450_pt1 | contig 13477 bp, 14 predicted proteins | sample CNSS4metaG_FD_160064 | JGI IMG/M metagenome (GOLD analysis project Ga0214545, IMG submission 160064) | Root nodule microbial communities from cowpea collected in UCLA plant growth center, Los Angeles, California, USA - CNSS4 | ecosystem: Host-associated > Plants > Roots > Nodule | place: USA... | reverse complement strand
AAAATGAGAAAGTTGAGCATCATATAAGGATCAAGGCCCATAAACCCATTGTCTTAAGGTTTCGGGTTAAGAGTGGTGTCAATCCCTTATGTATGGGTTGGGCTCATGTCTCATTGGTGTTAAATCTCCCTAGTGATCCTCTCTTGAAAGACCCAACAATGGTATCAAAGCTTGGGTTCATGTGGTGACTGGCTTAGACGAGACCTTGTATTGAAAGTCTTCCTGATAGTAGGTTAGGTAAGCGAGTCCCGTTAAGAAGAACGATGGTACGGAAAAAGGGTACTCGATATGTGAAGGGACTCACACTTGAGGGGGAGATTGTTGGGAATTCAAGTATGAGTCTATGTCTCACATTGAGTAAAAATGAGAAAGTTGAGCATCATATAAGGATCAAGGCCCATAACCCATTGCCTTAAGGTTTTGGGTTAAGAGTGGTGTCAATCCCTTATGTGTGGATTGAACTCATGTCTCATTGGTGTTAAATCTCCTCGGTGATTCTCTCTTGAAAGACCCAACAATGTATAACTCCATCTTTTACATGTACTCTTTTGCACTCATCCTCTTTTGATGAAATCTTTGAAACTTTTCCATAAGATCCCATTATAGTAGGAAGGGACATGTCTTCTTATTGTTAAAGTATTTTTTAAAACATAAAGTATTTACATTTGTTTATAAACTAATCTTTTTTATAATAAAAATATACTATTTTTATAGAAAAAGTTAAACATGCAACATTTATAATTCTTCTTACGAAACAAATCTAATTATTATCGAACATGTTGTTAGGGGTACACAACTTCAGTTTCTATTAGGGGTGGCAAAATGGGCCAACCCGGCCTGTTTTAGCCCGGCCCGATTTTGGCCCGTATAAAACGGGTGGGACCGGACTGGCCCGTCAGGTGAAAACGGGTTGGAATTAAAAACCCGACCCACGGGCTGGCGGGCTGACGGGCTAGTGGGCCAACCCGCTAGTTTTTTTTTTCTGATTTCATATAAAATAATTTGAAATTCTTTAAATAAAACAATGACATTCACATGCAACTAAATAAATTGAGCTTGACGAACAGTAGGACTTTCTCAATTGGATAGAACATGCACATGATTAAAACAATGGCTTTATATAACAAAATAACCACTTTGGTATCTTTCAATCCAAAACAACAATAGAAATTAAAATAATCTTTCACTTAAAAAAACCAGCAGAAATTTACAGTTTATCCAAGAAGTTCAATGCCAATCATTTTCCAGTAGACAAACAATTATTTTCAATTCCAATTATTCATCACAACCTCTTTCAAAGGGTGGTCCAATTTTCTTTATTTATTTACACAACTTGAATTACAGTAACAAGAAAGAAAATGACATAAATTATCTTTGAATTAACTTCATGGTTACCAGGAAATCTTTACTTAAAACCACTACTGTAAGACCCGTGAAAATTAAATAATTAAATAATTAAATAATTAATAAATGCGGGAAATTGAAGTCTTTAAGGCATTAATTATTGATTTACATGACGTGGAAAAGTACTAGCTCAAATGGTTGAGAGTACTTAATTGTGTGGAAGGATTTAGGTTTAAGTCCTATGTATGTCAATTTTATGTTATTTAATTTATTATTATTTTTAATAATATGCTTGATCATGTTGAGTGATAATATAATCATAGAATTATATTAAATATCATAAAACATGAATTGGTTGAGTGGTTGTGCATTGAATTGGCATTGGCATTGTTATGGGTTCAAACCTTGGTAATTCTAAATTAAACTTCTTTTTTGCTAAAATTAGTTTTAGCATGAAGGTGAAAGGGTAGAGAAAACCCTAGATGAATGAGCAGCCAAGAGAGGCTGGGAAAACAGCCCATAAGTGACTTTGAATGATAATTAAAATCAGTTTTAATGTCATTTTCGTTTTTCCTTCATTATTGTTAATTAAGACACCATTAAAAGACAAATTGTGAGAGAATAGAGGGGTTTGGAGGCTGGATTTTTTGAGGGCATTGTAAGGTGCACGAAATTAAGGGAAAATAGTGAATTAGAGGAGCTAAATTGAGGTGGTGCTAAGGAGACCATTGGTGATCAAAGTGGAAGCTATAGCAATTGCGTTTTAAGCAAGGAAACCATGTTAGGGGAGTTAATTGTATGTTTAATTCTAATTGTCATGCTAAATAGAGTAACCTTACGTGTTACCTTTATTTTAAATTCGATTGGCATGCTAAATAAAGTAATTTCATGCGTTGATTATTTTAAGTCTGATTGACATGCTAAGTATGGTATGATTATGTATGAATTGTTGTATTTTAATTAAAGTTGTGGTTCTAGAAATTTCCAAAAATTGTCTGGTCGGCGATGAACTACCGCCAAACGATTCTTTCCTCTTTTAGGCAATTTAGGGTTCCTATAGAGGAACCACCTACCAGATATAATGTAAACAGATATAGTGTAAAATAGCATGTTGGACCATGGTTGACCAAATCTTTGCCCAGAGTTGACTGGTTGACCAGTGTTGACTCATTGACTGTCCAACGAGAGGCTGCCATGTGTTAGAGCAGTCTCTCTCCCAAATCAGAATTCCTTTCCGCAATTAGGGTTTGGTTGACGTGAAGGTTGTCGCAAGGTGCATTTCGCAGATCCGAGGGTGGCCACTGTTTTCCGATGAAGGACGTGTTCGGAGGCGCGTTTCGCCGCTGTTGCGGTACGGACGGCACGAGGCATGCATCCTAGTTGTAGTGGTGGTGCTTATGGTCGCAGATCAGAGGTCCGCAAATGGCGGAGGCTTTGTGTTGCATCACAGAATCATGGTTTCCCTCACGGTGAAAAAGATCAACGAAGGTTTGGTGGTGGTTCCGTGAGTGGTCGTGGCTGCTGTAGGTCTCGCGACAATAGGCTGAACGGAGGAGATGGTGGTGCGACGACAACGCGACGGAGCTCTGCGTTGGCCGCTGCAGGTCTCGCGAGCATTCTCGGTGCAAAAATGGTGGGTCTCGACGTGGTGCGACGCCAATGCAGTCATGGTGGTTCTGATGTGAGCGCGACGATGGCGCAGGTGTAGGCGCGATTGTAATGGTTTCGCGTGGTGGACGACGTCGAGTTTGACGGCTCACGCGAGAGGATGGAGAAGTGTTGGTACGGGTGCTGTCGGAGATGCTAGATTGTTCCAACGAGCTCGAATGGTGCGACCATGGAGGTTTCGGCAGCGGGACGAGTGGAGAAAAAGGAGGCACGACGGAGGCGCGATGAAGGAGACGCGGTGGCTAGTTCACGGTGGCGCGGGAGATGCAGGTTCGAGCTGCTGGCCACGCGATGGTGGTTGTGGTTTCCGGCGACGGTGCGACGGGGGCTGCGTCCGGCAAGCTGCAGCGGCAATCGGACGTGGGCGGGCGGCCATGGAAGACGACGGCTGCGGAGTGTGGCGACTGCGGGGAGTGTGACGGCTACGGAGTGGGTTGGTGCGGAAGAGAGATTGAGAGATTAGGGTTAGGGTTTGTGTTGGGAAAGAGATGATGACGTGGCAAACATTGATTGATGATTTGAGTTAGTGAAGGATTGATGATATGGCAATCTATCATTGGTTAACTTAGTAAGTAGAGGATTGCCACGTGGCTAAATCTGGTGGATTAAAATTTAAGTGACATTAGGGGTGCAGTTTAGTAAAAAGGAGGGGTGCAAAACAAAAAGTGAAAGTTAAATTCAGAAGGGTGTGTAAACTTGAAAATAGGGGGTGCAATTAGCTCCAGAAATGTTTATTTAGAAATAGATATTCCAATTGGAAAAATGGGGTGTGAACATGAGAATTGGGGGTGAATTCAGTACCTGAACTATTTCTCTCCAACATTCTTATTTTGGGACTTAATTTATGAATTAAAATATTCATTATTTACACTCTTAAGGACCTAAATTAAATTACAGGTGCATTATTAAACTTAAGAATATCCCATAATATAGTATGCAACTAAATACAAATTTTAAGCGCAAAAATAATGTGAAATTCCCAAAATTTAATTATTGAATGGGAGCCAAGGTTTGACTCATCATACCTTCCAGGCAGTTTGGAAGTGGGCAACGCCTGGTTGTACGTGTCCCCCACCAGGCAATTTTACTACAGCAGTATTGGTGTTGTTGATTCTGCAGGCGCGATCTACAAAGCTTTAGTGATGCCTTAAAGGTCGGCTTGCTGATGTTCCTTCAGTTGAGCTCGGAACGTATCCCTTGAGTTGAGCTCGGGATAGGGGTTAAGCATGTGGCATTCCTCGAGTTGAGCTCGGAATGACCTCCCTCGAGTTGAGCTCGGGATGGCGGATGAACACGAGGAACCCTTGAGTTGAGCTTGGGTTGGCGAGTGTTGCCGGTGTGAGTGTGCTGGTTGTAGCCAGTACGGATAGGTCCAGATAGATTGCCATCCTCAGTAGTTTAGCTGACGAGTTTGGTAGTCTTGGCATGTTACGAACTATGTTCGTATCTAGGAACTCCACCTGGCATTACGGTGTATGATCCGTAGCAATGGTTTCCTGCACGTGTTCTATCGGTTGTGGCCGATAGGTATGACAGCAAGACACCTTGGGGTACTCATTAGAAGACGTAGAACATGATTGACATGGTTGTGGCCATGTGGTGTGGAATCAAGGGAAGGGATTCCTTTGGTGTGTTTGTGTGATATATATATATATATATATATATATATATATATATAAATGTGTTTATATTTATATGTTTATTCTGTTAGCTCACCCTATCTGATTGTGTTTGGCGATGATTGTATACGCGGTATATGTGAGCATATGGTGTTGCAGGTGGATCTAGTGAGGCATAGAGCTGGAGCGGGGCTAGTCTTGGGGCAATTTTCTCAGAGTTTTTACATTGTCTTTATGATTTCAAATCAGTTGTAATTTTTAATATTACTGGACTATTTGTTAATGGTAAAAGTAATTATATTCAAGAATTTTGGAATTATTATTGGAGTAAATAAAGTTTTAAAATTTCCCACGTTTTTGGGAAATGGATTTATAATTAATGAGTTTTTATTTCATTATTTTATTTTATTATTTATTTCTTTATTTTATTATTTAAATCTGTAACATTCGGTCAGGATGTTACAACTGCCACTTCTGTCTACCATAGGCCTATTCAGGGACTCCCCAAATCAACAATAATACCAATCCCTTTGTTAGGGTTTTCAATTTTTGGAAACAATTAGGGCATAATCAGATTAGGGCCTTTAATCATGGGGTTTTCAATTTTGGGGAACAAATCAGAACCTATTCGTGTGGTTGCCACTGCTTCGTCAGAACCTCATCCTCGCGTTGGAACCTCCTTGCATTTCGGTGCTGGTCATTTCTCCCTCGTGGTGGTGGTGTGGTGGCTGCGTCGAGTCTCGTGGTGGTGTGGTCGTTGTGTCGTGTGGTCGTTGCGTTGCGTGCTAGTGTGATGGTTGGCTTTGTTGATCGAGAGAAGTGAGATGAGAAAGTGAGTCTGATAGAGGAGACGAGTTTGATGTTGAAGACGAAAGAGTAAGGAGTGGTGGAGAAGATGAGAGTTTGCAAAAGTTTGAGATTTTTGCAAATGTTTATCAGTGGTTAAACAGGTTGCGGGCTAGCCTGTTTTGGCCCGTGGGTTGGCCCGACAGGTTAGCGGGCTTGGCGGGTCGGGTTGTCTCAGTTTTGGCCCGTGTTTTTTTGGTCGGACTAACGAGCCGGCCCGTCGGGCCCGACCCATTTTGACATCCCTAGTTTTTATACTATTCTTATCCCATTTTCACTGAGTATGCAATCACTTCTTATAATGTTTTTTTTTTGTAGTAGAATAGGTTGCTTTTGCTTTTTAAATCACCAAGGTAGCATACAATAGGTAATATTTACCTACATAGCACAATTTTGCCGTAGGATGGAATTCGGTCCCCTAGGGCACGTATCTGGCGAAGCTGACCTCGACCCAAATTTGACCGCATTGGGCTGAGTCGGCCCTAGACGAAATCTGATCGTATTTAGCGAAGTCGCTCTGCTGAAAATTTGGTTGTATTCAATTTAGCTGGCCCTGGTCGAGATTTGGTCGAGTCGACCCTTGCCCAAATTTAATCGTATTCGGTTGAGACGGCCTAGGACATCGAAATTTGGTGTATTCAGCCGTGTCGGACACAATCAAAATTTGACTGAATTTAGTCGAGTTGGCCCCGAGTGAAATTCGGTCGAGTTCAGTCGAGTAAGCCTCGACCGAAATTTGGCTGAGTCGGCCTTGGTCCAAATTTGGCCATATTCAGTCAAGTCGGCCTTGGACGAAATTTTTTCCGTTTCAACAAAGTTGGTCGTGACTGAAATTTAACAATATTCAGTCGAGTCGACTTTGATTGAAAATCGGTCGAATTCAGTCAAGTCGGCCTCGACTAAAATTTGGCCAAGACGGTCCTGACCCAAATTGGTTCATATTCGATCGAGTCAGCCTCGGACGAAATTTGGCCATTTCAATTGAGTCGGTTATAACCGAAATTTGGAAAGTATTCAGTTGAGTTGGCCTCGACCTAAATTTGGTCAAATTCAGTCGAGTTGGGCATGACCAAAATTTGGTCAAGTCAACCCTAGCCCAACTTTACCGTATTCGATCGAGTCAACCCTAGACAAAATTTGGCCATATTCAGTTGAGTCGGTTATGATCGAATTTTGGCCATAGTCGACCGACGAATTCAGTGGAGTCAACCCGACCAAATGTGTCATATTTGGCCAAGTTGGCTTTGGAAAAAATTTGGCCGTATTAGGCAAAAATTTGGCCGTATTACTATAGGTCTAGACACAAATACCTCAACCTCTACCTCAAGCAACGACAATGAAGGTCGAAAAGTTTGTATTTATTTCTTTATGTTTGGCATAAGAAGTTTGTGTCCTTTCAAGTTTCCCTTAATAAGTACCATATAATTTTTTTCAATGTTGTCGTTTGTAAAACTTAAGTTCATGCCTACAATGGACTTATTATGTATTAAGAAGCTGACTCTTAATTAAGGTTCTTGGAGGTGTTTTTGAGTAACTTTTATAACACCTAACATACTTTATTTATGCCTTTTGAAGTCATTCCATTATGTTAAGTTGAAAAAAATACTAAAGAAAACAATGTTTATCATATGTTTATAACATTCACTACACCCTAATTAAGGATGCAAAGGTCATGGTTTGGTCATTATTTTCATGTTAATTAAGATTGTTGGGGTGTTTTTAAGTAACTTTTATAACAACTAAGTTACTTCTTATGCTTTTCGAAGTCATTCCATTGTGTTATGTAACATCCCATTTAATAGTGAAACTACAAAATAAAGAAGTACATATTAATAACATAAACTTATAAATCCACGCACATATAATATATTTATACAGTCATCCAAAAGGGATTTAACTATACAAACATAAGAAGAAACTTAAAGATTAAACCCTTAAGGGTTTCTATCAAAATTGTACATATATTTTATCGAACTAAACAAAGCCTCAAGCTGAAGGCCCCTTCACATCCCTTGATGCATCAATACATGCATCATTCTCTACTCATACCACATTGGTGATCATAGTAAAAGAAAAGAACAAAACACAAGACAAACAAGAAGACAAGCAGGGTTAGCTAACTGAATAAAATGATATAAATACATTCTAAAATAGTCCATATTCATATGAATTTCCAATTTCAAAATATATAGCACAACCACACAACATATCATATTAAGATCCTACTCTTCTAGACTCAATATTATCTGGATACGTGCACTTGTGTCAAACTAGTGAAACCATGCACTTGTAGTGATATAACCTATTCTACCGAGCTACCACACACAAGGTTAATCCCTTTGACAATCATAAGAATAATGGGACCATCCTTATGACAAGACCTCTTGCTACACTCACCACCTAACCATTCTCCTCTACATGAGTACGAATAGCTAGTTGAGTTTAGGATAACTTCACAAAATGAAACAGTCCAGACTGTCAAAGCACAACTTAGTGAAAACACATTACCAATGGGATTTCTTCCTCGGAAAATATCCTACAAAAATTCAAAACATACCTTTATCATATACATTCTTAATCTCCTTTTCATATTCACACATCAACAATTCCATCTCAATCAATCACAATCTCAAACATATACATACACAAAGTACATCAAAACGATTCATTTTTGTAATCATATACTTCAAAATAAAGATTCCACTGGTCAAAATGAAGATTCACGTGTCTAGGATTAACTGTCAAAATTTTAGCTAGATTTAATGGTTAACGAAGTAGGAATCTTCATTTTACCAAGAGGGTGCAAACTAGAAAACAGGGTGGCGCTCGGTGCCCAAGCCTCGGAAAACATTGATTTCTCGCGCTCGGTGGTCCAAAAGTGGTGTCGGCAACACCAAGTTAGTGACCTGGCACCCAACAACACTATAATGGCACCCGACATTGTATCAGAAACAACAATTTGCCCCCTTCTTTTTGGTGTTTAGGTGACCTGGACCTGATTTCATAGTTCAAATTGGTACTCTTATTTAAGATTGATCCTTAACATTTTTTATAACATAGCAATTGGTACTAATGTGACCTATCACTCAGATTCCAATTTCTCCTAATTACCACAATATTCATCAACAACGTACAATAAAATTACAAATTTCAATTTAAACAACATCAACTAACAAAAATCATACTAATTCAAACTTTATCAATCTAAGCAATTACACAAATCAAAAACACTCATTAGACACAAGTTTAAGGCTAGCTTCCCTTACCTATGAGTAGGGATGGCAAATAAACTTGTTCATGTGGGTATTGCCCGAATCTTCCCCCGTTTTGACAGGAAATCTCCACATTGACTGAGTATGGATATAGGTATGAGAAATTCTTGAATTTTTTAATTGGGTGTGGGGATGGGTGTGGAGATGTACATATTCGTCCCATCCCCGTCCCCATACCCACCATAATACACGTCCCCACCATATCCCTGTCCTCGTTTAAGTTATTAAAATATTCATAGTTAATTAAGTACCCTTATATATATATAGATATATATATATATATATATATGTATATGTATATGTATGTATATGTATGTATGTATATATACATACATACATATACATACATATACATATATATATATACATATACATACACATACATATACATATACATACATATACATATACATATACATATACATATACATATATATATATATATATATATATATATATATATATATATATATATATACATATACACACACATACATATACATATATATATATATACATATATATATATATATACATATATATATATATATATATATATATATATATTACACACTTTTTATTTTTTATTTCTCATATTTGAATATTTCTATTATTTTTTAATATTTTTATTTATTGTATAATTTCCTTTGACATGAGAATGTTTAATACTCTCAATTTAAATGTTTAGTAGTATAAACCTTTCATTTACTAGGTAATATATAGAATTTATCTTCTTTATTCTATTATTATTAATTTTTGTTTCATTTGAAGAACTCTTTTGTTTCACTAAAACAATTTACATTATTTCTCGATCATTAACTATATTGATATTTGAAAAGTTTTCTTAGGTCTATAAGGTATTTTTTATCTTATCATACCCTTAATTATATATTTGTTTTTCTTTGTGTGATTTAATTCAATAGTCTCTCAAATTGTTTCTAAGACACACATTTGATAAATTTTTAATATTTTTATTTATTTTTTATTTTTATAATGTAGAATACTATATGATATATTTTGTATAATTATTTTTTATTTTCTAACTCATTATCATAATGTAATTTTGTCACTATAATTGAATAAATAAGTTTTATTTACTATAATATAAAAAGTTAATGTAATTGCCATGATTTTTTTTATTACCATCCAACATATATTGAAGTTCAAAAGATACAAGATCTATGTTAAGATTTTATTATTAGTAGTTTAATCTTTGTTCTTTGTGTGATTTTGATCAAGTGATCCATTATAACTTTTATTAATGTATTGAAAAGATATTCATTAGAATTTAAAAAATTGAATTAAACATACATTTAAAATATATTTTAATTAGAATATTTGTTTTTCTTTTATATTTTTTAAAAATATTTTTAATTTTTTGTCAACTAGGTTTCATTAATGTTTAAAAATTTAATAAATGTTTGGTTCTCATCAAATTTTCTTTTGCATTTTAATTTGAAATGTATATAATTATAATTTCTTTCTAAATATTTGATATCGAACAAACAACCTTTATCTTAATATTGAATATTTGATAATATTATGTTTCTTTTACCCAAATTTTTGATTATTTTATAAAAATTAATTAATTAATATTGAAACATTAAGAAAACCGGTACGTGTATGAGTACGAGAATATACCCATTACCCGGTGGAGATGTGGATGAGACAAAAGTTTGATACCCGTTGGATTTGGGTATGAAAATGAGGATGAAATTTTTCTATGGAGATGGGTATGGGATAGCAAAACTCGTCCCCACCCTTCCCCATTGCCATCCCTACCTGTGAGATAACTCATATAGCTACAAGAGTACCCAACCTCCTTCAATTCAACAAGATGCCCAAACTAAACCCAGGAACAACACAAACATGATCAGGACAGACCGTTAGAATCACTGAACAATAGAGACTCACAAAGATGACTCAAACACCACATGCGAGTAAAATTCACTCACATGCAACAAGAAAATTAATTGATCATGATAAAATAGAAGAAAATCAACTTACTCAATCGAAGAAATTGATCAGATGAACTTAAAGATCTCACTGCAAGGATCACACGACAGTCTCCGATCTTCAAAAAGATGAACACATGATAAGCAATCCTAGAAAGATTTGAAAGAACTCTTAGGAAAAGGATTTTAGAGAGATAATGTATTTATAATAATGAAAGTCGTTTATAAAACTTCTATTTATACTTTAGCATTTTAATATTAAAATAATTGAGTATCATTATTTATTATTTTAGATACTCTAATAGTTCTAAAATATCATTTTTAAAGTTTTTATATTAAGCTGAAAAAATACAAAAAAACACAATGTTTATCATATTTTTATAAAATTCACAACACCCGAATTAAGATGCAAAAGTTAATGCATATTATCAGGTGGAATAAATTTTAAAATAAATAATTCCAAAACTATTTTTTAATAACTTACAAAAGATTTATTAAACTTTTTTTTATAATTAAATTTATGAAATTAAATCTTAAATATAAATATTATTTCATCTTAAATACATTTAATTTTAAGAAAAAAAATTATCCTCCTAATTTATTATTAATTTTGAAAAAAATATATTACAAAATTAAAGAAATCAAAGAAATAAAAAAATTAAACCATAGAAAATATTTAACCATATACTTCTAAATTTTTCATATTCAATTGTTTTTTTTTTTGAAAAAAAATTTGAAACAATTAAAAAATATTAATACAATACTTCTAATATATTTTACACTAACTTATATTTAATTTAATTTTCTTCTTATTATTAATTTTTAAATGAAAATTAGTATTTAGTTTGTTGAAGGAGGACCGATTCAATGGGTTTATTATTATCTAAGCATCATCACAACGTACATGTTTTCTAAATATGCATGCAACGTGCCAAAATTTGTGGGTATAGTTTAGAGAGAATCCATACTATTCGGAACTAAAACTAGAAAGAAGCTATAATTTTTGACAAACCTTGTTTTCTACATCTATAAATAATGCATTCTTCATTGATCTCATCACACCGCAATCTTGAGCCTTGGGCCATCCAAGGGAGTCAGATATGGCTCACCATTGTTCAAACAAGGCTCTTCTTTTCGTTTTTCTTTCTCTTTTTTCAACCTTTTCAAGTGCTCATCTTCCTGAACTAATCCATTCTGAACCAATTGATCCAACCAATGTTGAAGATGATGCACTACTAGTCCCAGCCACAGCACCAGCACCAGCACCCGAAATAGAATTTGAAAACGATGAACCCCTTATTCCACCACCAACAAGAAAAACAAATGAAAGACTGAAGAAGGCCCATGTTGCTTTTCAGGCATGGAAGAAGGCCATTTATTCCGACCCTTTGAACATCACCGGCAACTGGGTAGGTGAAGATGTTTGCTCTTACAATGGTGTGTATTGTGCTCCTTCCCTTCATGATCCCACCCAGCTTGTGGTTGCTGGCATTGATCTGAACAATGCAGACATTGCTGGCAGCCTCCCAGAAGAGTTGGGACACTTGGAAGATATTGCACTTTTTCACATTAACTCCAACAGATTCTGCGGTGTGATCCCAGAGAACTTGCTCAATCTCACACTTGTGCATGAGTATGATATCAGCAACAATCGGTTTGTTGGTCGGTTTCCTTCTGTGGTTCTCACATGGCCAAACTTGAAGTACCTGGACCTCAGATTCAATGACTTTGAAGGACCCATACCCCCAGAGCTTTTTGAGAAGGATCTTGATGCAATCTTTTTGAACAACAACCGTTTCTCATCCGTCATCCCAGACACCATAGGAAAATCCAACGCCTCGGTCATCACCTTTGCCTACAACGATTTCAAAGGCTGCATCCCCAGCTCTTTCGGAAACATGAAGAACCTCAACGAGATTGTCTTCATAGGAAACAACCTGGGAGGATGCTTCCCGCAGGATGTTGGAAAGATGGAAAACCTCACGGTTTTGGATTTAAGCGGCAATGGGTTTGAAGGGACTCTTCCTAACTTGTCACAATTGAAGAAGGTTGAGGTGATAGACATTTCGCACAACAAGCTCAGTGGATATGTGTCTGACAGTGTGTGCCAACTTCCTTCCTTGAAGAACTTCACATTCTCTCACAACTACTTCAATGGAGAAGCTCTTAGCTGCGTGCCTTCACCCAATTCGGTGGTGGCTTTGGATGACTCACACAATTGTTTTACAGGAAAGAAGGATCAGAAGTCATCCAAGATGTGCTTGCCAGAGCTAACTCGCCCTGTGGATTGCAGCAAGCACTGTGGAGAAGCACCAAAGCCAACTCCATCTCCTAAACCCGAGACACCAAAGCTTGTACACTCTTCACCACCACCACCTCCTCCGGTTCACTCTCCTCCACCTCCCGTTTTCTCACCACCTCCACCGGTACACTCTCCACCACCTCCTCCCGTCTTCTCTCCCCCCCCACCACCTCCCGTTTTCTCACCACCTCCACCAGTTCACTCCCCACCACCTCCTGTTTTCTCACCACCTCCTCCAGTTCACTCCCCACCACCACCACCAGTCAACTCTCCACCTCCACCGGTTTATTCCCCACCACCACCACCACCACCAGTCAACTCTCCTCCACCACCAGTTTTCTCCCCTCCACCACCAGTTTTCTCACCACCACCACCAGTTCACTCTCCTCCTCCACCAGTTTCCTCTCCACCACCCCCAATTTTCTCCCCACCACCACCGGTGTACTCCCCACCACCACCCCCAGTTTCCTC
>Ga0214545_1010449_pt1 | contig 13478 bp, 5 predicted proteins | sample CNSS4metaG_FD_160064 | JGI IMG/M metagenome (GOLD analysis project Ga0214545, IMG submission 160064) | Root nodule microbial communities from cowpea collected in UCLA plant growth center, Los Angeles, California, USA - CNSS4 | ecosystem: Host-associated > Plants > Roots > Nodule | place: USA... | reverse complement strand
TGAAAGGAACCTTCACATCTAGATAGCTTGCTATCTTAATGTCCAGTGGGGATTTCGCTTAGCTTTCTTAATCAACTCACACCATATTCAATAATCTTAAAAAGGAACAAGATAATCCTTCATCATTCCTTGCCCAACAATACCTTTTAGGTAACGAAGAACCTTGTAAGCAACTTAATGATGATCCTCTATAGGAGCAGATACATATTGGCTAAGGTGGTTCACGACATAACTGATATTTGGCCTCGTGTACGTCAAGTAGATGAGTTTGCCAATGAGCCTTTGATATGCATTTGGGTTAGCCAAGGGTTCACCATCTGCGTGTAACTTAGTAGAAAAGTTCATGGGAGTGCTAACAGGGGAAGAATTTAACATACCAGTCTCACAAGAGCAATGGTTGGATTCTCTCCAGAGTGTAAGTAAATATAACTATCATTTGAAACTGGAATCTTTTCTGATTTTTCTTCCTTAACCATGATGGAAAAAGATGTAAACGAAAGAATTGTAAAGAAGAAATAGAAGAAAGAATCGTAAATGTAAAGAAAAAGCAAGAAGGGGTAAGAAAGTATCAGAGTAAACCAGGCGCAATAGAGCTTTTCTATGATACCATATTAGAGATCATGAGCCATCATTGTTAACTTTTCCACGTAAAAGATGAAGGAAGCAGGAGCTATGCGAGAATGATGAAGGGAAGCAGTACGGACACGAAAAGAGAACAACTGCGATTGATATCAGAAGTATTTTCTTATTATTCAAACAGAAAGGAGTGTCCTCCTTTTATACAAAGAGAGAAAGTGAAAAGAAGAAAAAGATAACGACTAACAGTTTAAAACAAAAATACATAGATCTAGTTAAAATAGTCAAGCAATGTGTGGACCATTATATCTAAGATAACATTGGACCACTAACGCACTATACTTGCACCTCACCATGAAAATCGCGATCCATAGTAGCACCTTCGAGTCCTTCACCAAACGAAGATGAAGATCGGACAACCTACCTGCAGTAGTTTATTCAATCACCACGGTTCTACCACTTGCATTATCAACGAACCAGCAAGCAAACCCGTCGAGAACGCGAGCAGAATAACATTGCAACCTCCTTCACACGAAATCAACATCGCACCACCATCACAACACCACAATGCCACCACGCGTTTCACGAACACCAGCACCTAGAGGTTCAACAAACATGGTGGAGGAAGAAACCCTAATTTGGGAGAGAGAAGGAGTGCCACGTGGCAGCCTCTCTTTATGTAGTCAACAAGTCAAACTCTCAAACTTTGGCAAAAAAGAAAGTTGAAATGCAATTATTCAACCTTTTGGATTTCTATGTAAATTTGGATAGCAAGATTGCAATGGCTTAATTGTAGTTTTGGGTAAGATTTAGTTGTTGATAATTATTTAGATATTTTTAGATAATTAATTAGATAATATCAACTAAGAATATCTTCTAGATTTTTTTAAAACTGATAAAATCTGTTAATTATTTGAAAGATATTATATCAACAAATAAAAGATTTTAACAATAGAAAAGATAAAGTTCAAGTTCAATCAATGCTTATATAAAGTGACTTAAGAGAAGCATATGGACAATTTGCAACTCTCCGGTTTTGGAAGTTACCATCCACAACATCTCTCATTTTTTTGTCCACCCTTTTTATTTTTTATTTTAATTTTTCTCTCATTCATCATTCGTCATGTATTCCATCCAATCCATGGAGGGTTAATCTTTTAAGGTTGGCCCACTGTAATTTCATTATAGATTATGAGGTTAAATTAAAATAATTTCCTTATTTTTTGGATTATTGTTATGGTTTTAATTTATCTATGTCATTTATCTTAACTATATGATAATTATTGATTGCATATTTGTGGGTATCTAATCATTGGACACGATATTAGAACCTAGACTAGAATAGACAAATGATTGATTTTGCATCTAGACATAGAGGACATCATTGGTCATTCTTAACATCCAAACTTAAGGCTTAATGCGAACTTAATAAGGAAATGTCTAAGACATTAGGATTCTTATTAAAGTTTAGACTTGTCGCTTAGACATTAAAGCTTGTTACATAATGGTGTGAATGCTAGAGTCAGGAATTAGAAATATATTGTTAGTGTTTTCATATTGATTTCATGCATGAAACCCAAACCCAATGAAGCTTTTATCTTATATTTTTCTCAATTGAACTATTTATTTCCATTGTGCTAATCTCTATTTATTCTTTACTTTTTCATTTTGAATTTATTTTTAATTAAATTAACAAATGTTTTGTGCTTTGTACCTTTATTAGTAAAAAAATCCATTAAATTTAAATCATATTAGTCCCTATAGGAGACGATATCTAGACTTGTCCACTGTATTACTTGTATGATTTGGTACACTTGTCAACACGTAACACTGTTGGATCCTTGAACAAAGACTATAAACACCAAAACACTAAAACAAAAATGCAACCGTAGTTTGGGAAGACGCACCACACACCGAAAAGAGGAAGACACACTCTCGAAAGTAAAAAGCACTATAAAAAATGCAACCCTAGTTTTGGAAAATGCACAACACACTAAAAGGAGGAAGGCGAACCAAAAGAGGAAGGTGCATTATCGAAAGCAAGATGCACTATTTCTGAAAATGTTTTTCCCGGTCTCACCTATTCAAAGAGAAGAAGAGATGACAAAATAAATATGAATAAAGGTAAAAATGACACAAAAGATGAAAAAGGAAAGATGGAAAAATAAGCGGGAAATAAAAAATACTACCTATTTTAACCAGTGTTCAACAAAGAACTCTGGGTACTTAGCAAGGGTTTAAAAATCCTCTAGTACCCATGTTTTTTTTGTAAAGGATATTACAACCTCCGTTAAATAACTCTCGCTAAAATTAAAATTTTTTGTAGTGACACATTATTTTCTAATATTTATGATTGTTGAATATATCAAACATATAGATTGTGCCTCCAAATTCTTAAAGGCATATCTCAACATCTAACTCTAGGTTTTGAGTTGAATAATTTTTCTCATGAATCTTCAAATGCCTTAAAGAATAAGCCACTCTTTTCACATTTGTTCGTTCAAACAAAATATTGATTCTTGCAAATTAGTTGCATCAAAGTTGTCACTATCATGGAAAATCCTTAATGAACCTTCGATAATAGGCAATTAAACTCATAAAGTTCCTAATCTTATATATTTCTTGGTGATGCTCTCACTTAGTATCGACTCCATCTTAGAAGGATCTACTACAATCCCTTCATATGATATCATATATCCAAAAAACAATTACATTAGTCATCCAAAATTGTCACTTAGATAACTTGGCATGAAGTTGTTTCTATTTTTGGATTCTCAAAAGTGTTATATAGTGTTACTTGTGACTATGACTATGTGAATAAACAAAAATGTCATTCATGAGGACTAACAAATTTGTTCATAAACAATCATAAAAGTTTATTCACATAATTCATAAATAATTTTTGAAAGAGATTACATATAACTAATTCATCAAGTCAATAGTCTCGTACAAGAAATATGTATTGTTGATTGTTTACTTATTCACTTAAGTGTGTAATTCACAATTAAACATAATTTATTATCTATTTGCCAACAACATAGATTATCTATAGTGCATGGGTTCTCTCAAAAGGATAAACTTTATTTGCTAAAATATTTTTCTAATAAATCCTTAACTAATTTCTTATAATATCAATTATTACTTAATATTATATATTTACTAAATTAAAAATATTAAATATGTGTAAAATGTAATTAATAAGTAGTTGTGGTAGTAAGGTTAGACTATGATAATATGCTTATAAGATATAAAGTTATAAACAATTTACGCTTTTCTCTTATAAAACCCTATCTACCTATTTTCATCTTTGTTTCATGTATTTAGTAAACATTGTCCCAATCCTTTAATATGTGTTGGAGATCTCACACCAACTAGAAATAAGACAAATTTACAGTAAAATTAAATTTAAATTTTATTTCTTAAAAATACAATATAGTTCTTAAAAATATGATATTAGTCTTTAATTGGATTAACATACAAACAACCTTAAAAATACTAGATCATGTTCATGAACAAACATGAAATATATTATTAAAGTCGTGAATTTTTTTTTTCAACAAAACTATATTTAGTTAAGTCTTATTTAATCTTGCATTTTTTCATCTCTTATAACGATATTTAATATAATTTTTAGGTTAAATTATGTCTTTGATATCTATTTTCGTAGCAAAATATTAATTTGGTCCCTTTATTTCTTTTATCTCGATTTGGTCCCTGGTTTGGAAAATTTGATGCAATCAAGTCCTTTCCGTTAGTAGTACACTAACAGCATTAAATGGGGTACCACGTGTCAGTTCCTAGATTTTTTGAAAATTTGTATTTATTCTTTGAAATTTTTTTGAAATTATTTATTTATTTAAAAAATAAATAAAAAATAAAAATTTGCCACGTGTCAAGCTGACATCGTGCCACGTGGCAATGATAGTGTGATGCGGCAGTGACAATGCCATGTGTCACTATTATACCAAGTGCCATTTCCTCATTCTCAATTTGGTCCTTGTATTTTAATTTTTGTCTCAATTTAGTTCCAATTTTTGTAAAAATTGTGCAATTTCGTTCCTCTCCAAATTGAAATAAAAATTAATTTTTATATAAATGTTATACAAATATTTTTATTAAATTTGATATTTTTATTCAAATTGATATTTTTAATATATATTTTTAACAAAACTAAGTTTATTTATATTTGTGTTTCACATTCAACTTTACTTAAAATTGTTTTTAAATTTTAAATTTATTTGTTGTTTATTGTTACATAAACTAGTTATTTTAAAATAATTATATAATTGTTATTTTTATACCAACTCAAATATTTGTATATAAATTATTGAACTTTACACATTTTAAAAATATACAATTATTTGAAATATAAATTCAAATAAAAAACCAATATTAAAGTATGATGTAATAAAATATCAATATAATTTATGAATTTTTTTTTGTTATTAGCATTATTTTCTATTAACAACTTCAAAATAATTTTAAATAAAGTTCCATGTAAAATATAAATTTAGATAAACTTGATCTTGTTAAAAATATTTACCTGAAATATCAATTTTGATAGAAATATTTGTGGACATTTATATAAAAATTAAATTAGGTTTCAATCTGAAGAGGGTAAAAATTGATTAATTTTTACAAAAATTTGGACTAAATTGAGACAAAAGTTAAAATATAGGGACAAAATTGATAATAAGGAAATGACACATGGCATAATAGTGACATGTGACACTGTCACTACCACATCACACTATTATTGTCACGTTGCACGATGTCAGCTTGACACGTGGCAAATTTTTTTATTTTTTAAAAATTTAAGAAATTCAAAAAAAAATTCAAAAAATCCAAGAACTGATACGTGACATCCCATTTAACGTTGTTACTGGACCACTAACGGAAAGGACTTTATTGTATCAAATTTTCTAAAATAAAGATCAAATTGAGGTAAACAAAAATAAAGGGACCAAATTGATATTTTGCTACGAAAATAGGGACCAAAGAAATAATTTTATCTAATTTTTAAAATTTTTAATATTGTTAATTAAAATTGACTAAGTTATCCAATTTTTAGTAAAGAAAACCATAAAATCGTGATTTCCAATAATAAGACAGCTGCAATGCTAATTAGGAAGCTTATATGGATTTTTGTGTTTAGGTATCAATTTCCTTAAAACAAGTAATCTTCTCCATTTTACATCTAAACACAGAAAATACCTCACTCTCATACAAATTTAAACAATTTATCTTCCCTCTCACTCCATCCAAACCATTAATATATAATTCATTCGTTCACACAACTATAAAATAAAATAGTAACAGATTTCTTTATCTTTTGGTATAATTAGACATTTGTTAAGTGATGAGTTCTATTACGTAATATGTTAACGATGGAATATGATATTCATCCAATTTTTTTTTATATTTGAAATAAATAATTACTTTTCTATTTTGATACAAATATTATGACATCCGCACATATTTACTGATTGTGTTATTATTAATAACTTTTTATTTGAACATTTTAAAATCAAATAATCAAAATAAAATTAGTAATACCAAAAATATTAACGATAAAAACATATTTAAAATTTGATTTTAAAGATGGTTTTAGACTTAAAAAGTTAAAAGAAGTTATTTTGAAAGAAACTAGTTTTATTCAAGTTAAATTTTTAATACAACTCATTTAAATTTATTTGTAGTAATATTATATATAACCATAAAATAATTTAGAAATATGTTTTAATTGAATATTAAATAAATAACTATTCTTACCCATTCCAACTCATTATCATCACTATTCTTAAAAAGAATAGTCCTATATGCCTATTCAACAATAAAATAAAAATAAATGAAAATGGTGAATTCACTATTAATTTAATAAACTTGACATGCATTTAAACAATTTTATATCTTCCTTTCTGCTACACCCAAACCCTAATAAGATATTTTATTAAATTAATGTTTATTTATTGATCCGTTTGTTTCTCCCCAAAACAAGGTGAAAGTAATTGTGACGTGTGTGAAACCGCTCGTAATGCAATACAGCTAGTATATACATAAATATATAATATATTATTGCTTTTGTTTTTCTCTGAAGTTTTAGGTACAAGTGGGGGAGTCACGACAAGTTTTGAGGTTGGATTGGACCATCGAGAATATTAAAAATCCGAAGCACGCATTTATCATTGAACAAAAGTTGTCAGTGGGAGAGGGCAATAATGCAGATGCCAAAACAAAATAGCATTCTTTTTCTCTTCTTTCTCTTTTCTTGTTTGTGAGAGTTTTGCTTTTCACAAAAAGGAAGGGCTCTCATCCATTTGGTACAGACTTTGCTTAGCCTGCCAAATGTGTGAGGCAAGAAATAACCTTTGCATAAAAAGAACAAGCAGAATTTTCAAGGCTCGTGTAATGCCACGTCATCTTTATCATTAAAATTTTAGATTTTCCATTTATTTTCTTTTTCTCATAATTCATTAACTAAAAGTATCAAATTCAATTTTATCCTGTATAATCTTCGTAAATATTTAGTTTAATACTTGTTTCAATACTTAGAAGTCGAATCAGATGAGTTTTTCTTCAATTATTTAATTTTTTTTTTTAAGAATAAAATTATGATCTCAATAAACTTTAGTTTTTAATTTAGAATTTGATCAAAAACATAATAGTTTTACGATGACTAATTTTAACGATATTATCTCAATAAATTTTATTTATTAATTGAAAACTTATTCAAACAAAATAATTTTATAAAAATTGAGATTAAACATAATTTAAATACACATTTTTCGTAATAATTAAAAATATTATTTGAACTTGAAAGTTGGAACTATATATTTTCTTTTACAAATCATTATAATTTTCAATTTCATCTTACCATTTTCTATATTTATAATTTAGTTATATATGTTTCTATTTCAGAAATATGTACAAGTTTCTTCTATTAAGTTAAAAATAATAATAATGATGTTATTATAATAATAATACAGTATATAAGTGAAAAAATGCGTATTTTCGCCTAAATTTGACTCTGACAACTATATATGGGAAGAGGAACGAATATCACGTGTTATGATAAATTTTAATGAAAAACTTGTATTGACTCAATTTTTGAGAAAAAAATAAAAAAAAATATATTCAAAATAGTGAGATGAAATTTAAAAAAAAATGTATAATAAAGAAAACAGACTATTAAACATAAATATTTTAAGAGAAAGTTGTATTATTGATAATGATCTTAGTCGGTTTAAACAAAAGTCGATAAAGAATAGCACGGTCTTATACTAAAAAATTGTCTCATTTCAATTCTATATAAACATTAAAGTAAATTCGAATATGAAGATGAAAGTTCCAGATGTTAGTTTTATGAAAAAAGAAAAATCTACATGTTAAAAAAGGAAGGTCCCTCTAAATATCCACTAAATTCTCCAATTTACTTAACAAAGTCAATAGATAATGAGAACAAAACACAAGATCCAACCTTAATTTTATATTGAAATGCATGCTTTTCTTTAATGGAATATAAAACGATTTGAAGAACCAAGCCATTTAAATTATATTTGCTTTGGTGTGATTTGTTCCAACTTGCCTATTATGAAATTTAAGTTTTAAAAAGGATGAAGTCATTATCATAGTTCAGAGGAATTTAGGGTTATTTTTCCTGTCCAGACAATAGTAAGGCGTATCTTTTTCTCTCATCCTATTGCTGTGCTGCGTTTGCTTCTGTTCAATTTTAGTGAAAGGACAAATAGTCTCAACTTTTTCTCCTTTTACACCACCACCCAACTTTATTTGGATTTTTTCATAGAAGTTTTTTTTTTTTTTTTTTTCCTTATTAAAGTTAAAATAGTATTTGGCATTAGAAGATGATAAAATATCTTGTCATTTTATATTTACATGTCAAAAACCTCTAGCAACTATTGTTTATCTACTCATTTGTCTTTATTGTATAACACTTTAATTAATTTATGAGTAAAATTTATGTAACACAAGTTATTTTAACTTAAGGGTAAGCCAACCTCAACCTACTAAAATGATGAACTATAAATAAATAAAAAAAAGCCATCGACTTAAAAGTCATTCAATGGATTAGATTCCCTTAGACACTTTGTATTAATAATAAGGCTATTGAAACAAATCTAACTTTGTTCATTGAAATTTCTCAACATTGTGGATGCATTGATGTAGGGATGATAACGGGTAAGGTTGAACATGGATAGTGTCTATTCATTATTGATTAAAAGAAAAAAAATCAACATGTTACCCATTCCATTACTTATCAGATACTTGTTTTATAAAGAAAAAATATTTTATAAATTTTTTAAATAATATCTAAATAAAAGTATAAAAAATATAAAATATAACATGAATTAAATTTTAATTTTAATTTTTTTACAGGTAATAGATATCCACGGGTACGGATAGTATGATACTCACATTCGACTCGTTTATAAACGATATTAAAATATCCTCTACTCGTGGATAATAAATATTTGTTAGTACCAACTATCCACTGCGAATTTCAATTTGTTGCGATTACAAGTATTTTTGTCAACCCTAAACAAACTAGCCCAATTTAGCACATCAAAACTAACAAATTGAATGAGTTAACCCATAAAAATAAAAACAAAGGTTCAAACAAAGTAAATAAACTAGTAAATATTATTTGTTATTTGTTATATATATATATATATATATATATATATATATATATATATATATATTTTTTATATTATATTAAAATAAATGTTTAATTTCAAATTTGGTTTTCAAATTTTTTTAAATTTTCAAAAATAAAAAAACTAGTTATTGGTCTTTCCAATCTAGTATTTAGTTTTTTAAAAATATCCAATTTGATTTTTTCACTAACGACATTGGAGTTCGCCACATATGGTTCATATATTTTTCACTAATTTGATTGCTTTCCCAATGACCTTCGTGGGTCCTACCCTAGAGTGCCATTATTCTTTATCAAGAAACTCCATTGATTCTTTTGACACTTTTTGCATGAGGTTCTCGACTAGGTTCACGGAGTGCAAACCAATGGTTGCAAGCTCGACTTCATTACACAATGTTTTAGAAGGAGATAATGAGTCACTAAGGCAATACATGGCCAGCTTTGTATAAGCATATCCGAACATTCTCAACCTCCATCCCGCAATAGCCATGCACTATGTCCTGGTGGCCTAAAGCCAAGGAAATTCCTAGACACAATACACATCGACCCACCAGAAAACATGGATGAGCTCAAACAAAGGGCGTTGAGGTATATAACCATAAAGGAGAATGGAGGGGCCAGAAGAAGAATAATGAAGCCACCCACCACGACTGGAGGCAACAATAGAGCACTCAATAAGAAATTACGAGAAGTAAGATACGACAATTACACTCCTCTTTACATTAGTAAGGAAAAAATAATGCATGAGGTCTTTAACTTGGAAATAATGCGACATTTGAAGACTTACTGCTCTCCCTAGTTTGTTGATCCAAACAAGAGGTTCCACTACCACAAACACTTGGTGTAAGAAGTAAATGAAGTGTTTAGCTAAGAAAGGGGGTTGAACTGGCCCTTTTAAAAAAATTATATTCAAATTTTTTAATTTTTTTACAAAATCCTCACAAGATTATACTTTTAAAAATATAAAACAACACACTATGGCTCATGAATCCTACAAGAACCTCACACAACACAAAAATACCACAAAAGCTTAAGGGAGATCAAACCTCAATGATGGCTCTAACAAGCCAACCAAGAATCTCTCTTCCAAGCTCAAACCAAGAGCAATCACAACTCCAAACCTTCAAAGATTATTAAACACAAATCCAGCACCGAGAAGTTCAAAGAGAATGAGATTTTCCAAAAATATCAAACTGATTTCGCACTAAAAATGAATATACCTTCATTCTCTCTAAAAATTTAGGCTTTATGGTCTGCAACCTGACATATTAAAAGGTTGAAATTTATGTTCAATATGTTGAGTTCACTTATCTTAAGTGAAATCAACTTGTTGAATAATATTTTAGACGATCAAATATGTTACTTGTAAAACTATAACCGCACGTCATTTAACTTATTAAAAACAATTTTAACAAATTGACAAATTGGAACCAGACACAAGACTCCAACTTAAGAACTTTGCATGTAATCCAGTTGAATGTCCACTTCAAACTTGATCAAATCAATCAACCTTCATCAATTATTCATATCTTCATCAAATCTTCATCAATAATTCACATCTCCATCAAATCTCTATGCATCAAAGTCATTTGTGCTAACACTTGGTTCATACTACAAAAGAGTGCTCCAAAGTAAAGGACTTCATTGAGGAGCTTATCAAAGTTAGGGGCCTAAGCTGCTTTGTATAGGATGTGTCAGGCCAAGAGAGTCAAGGCTGAGGTAAAGAAGATTATCGGGGAGGCAGAAGAAGACCTCAGGATGGCTTTTAGAGAGGATACCGAGGATGAGGCAATGAGCCTCAACAAGAGCAGGCCACTTCGAAACCTACCCCGAAACAAAGAACACCTCGATAAGACCTCAGAGAAATCCAAGGAGTGATAAACACCATATTGAACGAATTCACTTGAGGAGGTAGCGCTATCTACCACCCATTACGTTCACATACGAAGACTTTTGTACAAGTGATCTAGCACAAGATGATTCAATCATGATAGCGATCACCATTGCCAATTGGAGAGTGAGAAAGTTACTCATTAACCAAGGTAGCTCGGCAAACATCTTGTTATGGTCAACATTCCAAAAGTTGGACATTCGAATACTCTTATTTGTGTCAGTTTATCGACAAGTATTTTACCAACAAATTTTGTCCAACAAAATTTTTGATTTATTGACGAATTCAAGACATTATCTATAGTTAAAATTTGTTCGATAATATCAATTTTATGCTTTAACTACTTTTTAAAACATTTTCATTTTATACATAAAGTAATCGTTCTTATACTTTATATTGCCACATTATCCTTGGACTGGACAATAATCCCCTTTAAACGAGTACATGTCAGCCCACTGGGCCGACACATATTTAATTCTCTCTTATTCGACTAAGGTAACCATATACCAAGTAATATGACCCACATGTAATTAGGCCTACCAAGTCATTAGGCCTACAAGTAATTGGATCCCACGAGTAAAGTGAATCTCTTAGGTAATTGGGCTTCTGGCTCCAAGCCACTCATGTAAAAATCTACAAAATATAATAATATAAATAACACGTGAGATGAGGACAATAATTACGTTTTTCATTAATCACTGCATTAATTGTTTGTTGACGCACTTAACTAACTTGAGTGTTGGAGTGTCTTTTGCAGGCACAATCCTACCCAATGTTAGAAAGACAAGTATCTTAGAAGAGAAAGGCGAGTATTAGAAGTTGAAGTTCAACTGTGTTTATAGAGTCCTCGCAAAGTATATTCGTCTAATAAGAATAATTTCAAATATAATGATCAAATATTCAAGTATTATATTGTTGGTGTGACTTTTATCAAATTTCTTACTATGTCTAAAAAAATATGAGAAAGTGATTTGATTTGTAATTAAGGGAAGATTTGTCCTATTTTAATTAAATTTATAAACTATTCAATCCGTTCCAAGAGACAAAATATTAACATCAAACTCACATGTAAGTTGGAAGAAAATATTTAAACTAACACACCCATTTTTATAAGATTTGTTGCATCTGTTTCCTTCACTGTATCAAAATTAGTCAAATATGTAACACATTTATATGTATGAATCCACTCACTTAGCTTTCGAATTTATGCAGATGTCAGGACATAATTAAGTGGATTAAAAAGTTAGATGATTAACAATTAAAATAAATTAATTAAAGTTTAAGATACGAATCAGGAAAGTATAAGATATCTAAACATTGATTATTATAATTGTCTGATAAGAAATAGAGTATTTATGAATTTGGTAGACCAAATTAACATATATCAAGAATCTATAGAATAAATTAATTCTTGACCATGAATGCACCAAAGGGATTAAGTTCGAATACTCTAACTAAGAGACTTCGAGTTTGTAAAACCCTCTTATTTCAGCCTCAATCTTTAAGGGCTGCCCCAAGGTCTAATGGGCCTAAGGGTTGGCCTATAGGGAGCTAAATGACCCAAGACCTGCCCTAACCCACTCATTCGTATCATTTCAGAAAAATAGTTCTCCCTTACTTCCCCTTTGAGCAGCTGTGAAGCTCTGCTAGGGTTCAGTCATTATTTCTCATCAAGTGAACTCATACTAGTTCTCTACTCTTTGTAAGTCAACTTCAACCTCATGCTCTTGCTCCATTCTATTCATTCTTCGTAGTTCCAACTAGGGTTGTCTTAATGAACTCGTTTTAAGCTCGTTCCACTGTTTTCCAGCCCTCGAAGCTATTGCTTGAGCTACTGTTCGTCACAGTTCGGGTGTCGAAGTCCTCTGCTAACCCCTTTCTAGGTAAGGGAAGCTAGGGTTTATGTTTTTAAATTTATTTTGCCGATTTTTGGTCTGTTGTATGGTTGTGATGCTTGAATGAGGTTGTTGGTCGAATAAAAATGTATGGTGTGAAAATATGTTTGATTGGTGTGACGCTACTCTTTTTCTACACTGCACACTTTTCGTAAAATGAAATTTACTACTTCGTTAACCATTGGATCGAGCTGATATTTTAACAATTGATCCTTAACACATAGATTTTGACTTTGACTGGTTCGATCTTGAATCAGAGCTCTGTAGTGAGAGCAGTTTTTATCGCAAGATCATTGTAGTTTGGTTGTTTCTCTGATCTTGAATGGTTATTACTGGCTTGAATCTAATTGTTATATTAAAAACATGTGATAAATGATTATGCATGAGTGATGTGATTCATGGATTGTGGATGATGGGTTTGGTATGAACTTGGCATGTGATT
>Ga0214545_1010446_pt1 | contig 13483 bp, 11 predicted proteins | sample CNSS4metaG_FD_160064 | JGI IMG/M metagenome (GOLD analysis project Ga0214545, IMG submission 160064) | Root nodule microbial communities from cowpea collected in UCLA plant growth center, Los Angeles, California, USA - CNSS4 | ecosystem: Host-associated > Plants > Roots > Nodule | place: USA... | reverse complement strand
ATATATCAAGACCCTATTCGATGGAATGGTCATTGATTTTCATATGCTTTCATATCGAGGCCCTCTGCAAAGCAATGGTCATCGATATTTCATATCAAGGCCCTCTTCGATGGAATGGTCATTGATTTCATATATCTATATCAAGACCCTCTTTGATGGAATGGTAATTAATTTTCATATGCTTTCATATCGAGGCCCTCTGCAAAGCAATTATTATCGATCTTTCATATCAAGGCCTTCTTCGATGGAATGGTCATTGATTTTCATGTGCTTTTATATTGAGGCCCTCTGCCAAGCAATGGTCATCGATCTTTCATATCAAGGCCCTCTCTGATGGAATGGTCATTGATTTCATATATCTATATCAAGACCCTCTACGATGGAATGGTCATTGATTTTCATATGCTTTCATATTAAGGCCCTCTGCAAAGCAATGATCATCGATCTTTCATATCAAGGCCATCTCCGTTGGATTGGTCATTGATTTTCATATGCTTTCATATTAAGGCCCTCTGCAAAGTAATGGTTATCGATCTTTCATATCAAGGCCATCTCCGTTGGATTGGTCATTGATTTCGTATGTTTATATAAAGGCCCTCTTCCATGGAATGGTCATTAATTTTCTTAATGTTTGCATTGATGTGGTTTCTTTTCAGAGCCCAAACGAAATTAGTGTTTCTATCTTTTCTTATCTTTTACTCTGATAATATGAAAATGTAAAATGTTTAAATATATAAGAAAAGAAGAGTAGTTGTCAACACTCAATTTCGCCCGAGGGAATAAAAATGTTTTAAAAAAACAAAAATAAGTGTTAATTAAAAAGAATAAAAATAAATTGTCTTAATATCCTTTAATATCCTTTTGTCATTCTTCACTTTGGAAGTTCTGAATTATTTCCTTGAGCGTTGAGTGTATTGTTTTATGTGAATTATAAGTTCTTTTCTCTTTAGCCATTTCACTATTTGAATTTCAAAAATTGTAACATTGTGGCTTCAATCATTTGAATATACTCTCGCAAAATTCATATGAGATTATTTAGAATAATCAACTAGAGAAGAATTTAAGTTACTTTTTAAATGGATAATACGATATTCAATCAACTTTCTAGTTTTTTTTAAATATATCTTTCATAATATCTTCAATTATCCCGTGTTACCATAATATAATCTTCAATCATAATATATTCAAAATATGTTGAGACTTGTTGCACAAATTTATTAATCATCTTGATCATCAATTTCAACGTTCAAATTTCATTGATTAATTTTTAATTGATCTTGATCACGTTTTGATTGGATAAATTTCTTTTGTGCCATTTTGAACTTGGTTGTTTGATCAATTTGATACTCATTTCATACTATTGACAAATATTTATACTTAATTAGTTTTAATCTTATAAAAAATGGATTAAAAAAATACTTCAATTATTTAAAAAAAATTGGTACAAAATTGAACCAAAGACCCAAAAGTGGAGACTAAATTGAAACAATGAGATATATATGGGGATTATATTGAAATCATTACATGACATTTGACACATGTAAGACCCGAGAAAATTAAGTAAATAAATAAATATTTATTTAATAAATATGAGGGAAGGAATCTATAAAGTAATTAATGCGGAGAATTATGACAAAGGAGCAATGGTAGTTCAAGTGGTTAGACACGCTTAGTACATTTTCACATAAAAAATTTCGATTTAATAAAAGAGAGAGCTGGTTTGCCCGAGAGGTTAAGGGGGGAGACTTAAGATCTTCTGCACAAAAGTGCGCGTGGGGTCAAACCCCACAGCCAGCAATTGTAATAATAATATTATTTACAATTTTAAAACTGAACCAAAGGGAAGTGTTTGAGGGGAATTTAGATTGGATTTCGAATTTTTTTTTCTATAATATTTTTCCTTGTTCACTAATAAATCGACAAATTAAACCCATATTTTTATAATCAATTTGGTCCCGCGATTGAATCAGGGACAAACGTCTACGAAAAGATCGAAATCCAGGTGAGGGGAGTTGCCAATTACTATTTTAATGATATTATATGCAATTGCATTGTATATTTATGCATGAAAGTCTTCTCCTAAACCAAATTCTTTTATCGTTTAACCTCTTGATGTTTGTTGTATGCGATTTTAGAGAGAGTATCTGTATGCTTGTGGTCTCTGTTGTATTGAGTACTCTATGTGACTTCATCACTACTATGATTATTATGGTTCTTTTTTGTTTTGACTTGCTGTGACTTTTAGAGTTTTTCTCGTAAATACGGCACAATTATTATTATTATTATTTTTATTATGATTACTATTACTATTATTACTATTATTATAATTATTATTTATTATTATAATTATTACTATTATTATTTTTATTATTATTATTTATATATTATTATTATTAATATTCTTATTATTATGTTATTATTATTATTATTATTATTTTTACTATTATTATTATTATTGTAATTATTATTTTTTTTATTATTATTACTATTACTATTATTATTAGTATTCTTATTATTTTATTTTACAATTATTATTAATATTTTATTAACATTTTATTTTATTATTATTATTATTATTATTTTTATTATGTTTATGTTTATTTTTATTTTTATTATTATTCCTATTATTATTTTATTATTTTAATATTATTTTATTATTATTGTTATTATTATCATTTTTTATTTTTTTTATGATTTTATTATCATTATCATTGTTTTTTTTATTATTGCTTTATTTTGTTATTATTATTATTATTTTGCTATTATTGTTTTTAACTTATTAGTATTATTGTTTCATTTCATTTCATTTTATTATTGTTTTGATTATTATTTTTTTTATTGTTTTTTTTATTATTATTATTGTTGTTGTTGTTATTAGTTTTATTATTATTATTTTATTGCTCGTGCGATATTTTGGGACAATGGTTATGTAATTTTCCTGCTTTTGTATATTGTTTGGTTGTTTAAGATTGTGTTGGACTATGATCCAGTCATGTGATTATGACTGGATAAGCATATTTCATGTTATGGATTGTATGTATAGTGTTTGGGGTTCTTTGGAACTTGCTTCAAAGTGCCAAAAACCAGTAGTAGTGACATTGTTGGTGTGGCGCCTAGCAATTGGGGTGTGCTGCCAAGTGATAAGGGAAAACTAGAGAAGCTTGGAACGCATGGCGCCTGACGAAAAATGTGGTCTCGCCAAGCGAAAAAGATATGGTAGAGGCTATGGAAAGCGTATGGCGCCTAGCGGCATGAGGTGTTTGCCAGGCGGTCTGGATCCAAGTTCAGTCTAGCGACGCAAGAGGTTCTCCAGGCGGTTTTGGGTGTAGAGTTGGATTGCGAGGAGGATTCCTGCACCGCTTTGGATGGAGGTCATGAGGCGATGCTTTGTTGGGGACCCAATTACGAGTGTAACTTGTATTGGGGTAACACGTGGCTACTCGAGGTTGCAACATGGTGGGTTTGGAAGTCTAGTGGAGTGTGCGAGATCGTGGCTCGTACAACAAGATTCCGGAAGATTGCCTTCTTTAGTGTAATTGATTCAGTTTGGTAGTTTGGCGACAACTACGGATTGCGGTTCATTTTGGGAAACTCCACTTGTTATCGCAGATTGTGGTGACTATTAGGTGGTGGCCTGTAGTCGGAGGGACCAGTAGACACTCGTGCAGCAAAGATCGATCAGTGTACTCATCAAAGGGTTGTAAAATCAAGATGCGTCCAACATAAGGTTTGGGAGTTGAGGATTGGGGTGCAAACCTGGGTCACAGTTTGAATTGCTTTATTACTTATGTTGTATTTATATTTCTTGTATTTGAGCTCACCCTATCTGTATGTGTTTGGCGATGATCATGTAACTTGTTACATGGGAGCAAATGTGGATGCAGGTGAGCATATGGATGCTTAGATTCAGAGTGGGGCCAACTATGGGAGTTTTTACTAGTTTTCTTCATGAACCATTTTGTAATGATTATTATGAATAATTAATCTTTGTAATAATTGAACTTCATATGGATTTTATAATTGGCGCGTTGAAATAAAGTTTTAAATTTTCCCGCGTTTTGGGAAAAGGAATTATCATAAATGCGAATTTATACTTATATCCCTATTTTATTGATTGTGGACTGCGCTTAGTGGTGAAATTGGAAGCATTAAGAACAGAAAATATCTTGGTAAGAGTTATAAGGGTGCACACTCATGACTATATCAAAGATAATTTCCTTTCTTAATTTTAAAGGTTTTGGTAAAAGAGAGGGAAGTTATAGTTTGAGTTTGTCTCCTATACATTTTTCTTGTTATGTTTGCAATTTTGTGATATGTGTATGTCGTCTGTAGTGGCAAAGGAATGCATATTCATTGCCAAACTTGACTTGCTTGTCTTGCGAGGGTTGGGTAGGGCCTTTGAGGTAGTCTCTTGATCGAAAATACGAATATGCAGAAGGATATATCGGTGGACGAGGAAAGCTAAGTTTGGTTTGATGAGCTGAAAATTGATGTTGGAATTCATAAACAATGTGTTAGGCAAAAAGGGATCTTCAAGAATAGGTTCTTGGAATTAATACCACAAATTTTGCGAGAGGAATTGAATTCAAAGATTAGAATAATGAGAGGTGTTTAGCGCATGCTTATGCAACAAAGTTGAGAAGTCAAATTGGTATTACATCCTAGCATAGGTATGAGAGCGGAGGTGGAAAGTGGTGGAACGTTTAAGGCTAAGGGTAAAAAGTTAGAAACCATGAATGGAATAAGGGAGGAAGAATCTCAAGTGGGAGGTTAAGTTGAGGCAAAACTTGGAAGATTAGTTCGACAAGGTGGTGTTCTAAGATAAATGGGTGTCTCTAATGGATAGCGCTGGATTAGTTGAAGCAAATAAGTAAATTCAAGGATACAAGGCATAAAAGTAGTGCTTGGGTATGGATTTTGTTTTTTATTAAGATTGTATATTCTTGGTTATCGCCGGTATGGGAATTAGGTTGTGGTTGTCTATAAGAGGGAGTTGGTAATGGGATGTTGGTTTCGGCTATAGTTGCAGCTAAGTATGGAGTACTCGAGTGTGTCTCGGGATGATCGCAGAATCCATAATCAATGTTAATTGGATTTGATTCCTTTGTGAGATTGGGACATAAACACAAGAGTGAATAGGTTATTTTCCAATCTCATCCCAGAATGATGCGATCTCCAACAAAGTGGCGTTTGATGATCCAAAGAGATAAGTCGACGATGGCGTATCAATGGTGGATCAAGCAGAAAGGTGAGGGCAGAGTGTTGTGTGAATCATAGTTAACTACCAAAGATAAGCGAAGAATAGACACAAAGGATCTCAATGGTGGAAGAGTCCTAAACATGTTTTTAGATGGGTACAAGAATTTCACATTTGGAGTGGTGAAGTTCTTTGCATTAGTATCTGAAGTAGAGTTGTTGCCAACAGTTCCTAATTGGATGGTTTTGCAAGGAATGAGAAGTAAGAGAAGTAGGTGAAAAAGTTGTTGAAGAGATAATGGCAAGGACTCAGTATAAACAGAGGAATGATGACGTATGAGGCATTGGATCGTAAGAGGGGCGGAACGCCAATGTGTGAGTATCAAAATGGGGAGTCAGTTACTTTTGGAATAGAGTTGCAAATATTATTCTGCGGGCTAATTAAATAGTTGAAAGCTGAAGAGAATGATCAACATAAATTAAGAAAGACTTTGTATGATCTAAAATAAGCTCTTAGGAGTTGTACAACATGATAGAATCATATTTTAGAAACCAAGGTTTTGAAAAGTGTTCTAAAAGTCATACTTTATTTGTTAAAGCATGATCTACCAAATAACTTTTACTTACGAGTCTTTATGTAGATGATCTAATTTACGCTGGAAATGACAATAAAGATGTGTCATGGATTTAAAGAATCAATACAAAGAGAGTTTGATATGGTAGATCTTGGAAGAATGATATATTTCTTAGTTATACAAGTAACTCAATGTTATAATATGTTCTTCTAAAGTATATTTAAGCTTTTTCACATGTTTTTTTTTATAATATACCTCCATAGGCACACAATGTTGTAGCAATAAATTCAATCTTTGTAATGAATAAATTTCAGGTTACTTCTTATTTGACCCTGAAACAACACTTTACCCACACATGAAACATACTTTGAAGTGTTTTTGGTATCATTGATATATTCAAAATAATCACTCTCTACATAGGCCATTAGATTTAATTGTCTCATATGGACATAATATCAAATCCTACAATTTCCTTGTCTTTTCCATATATTTGCTAAGAAAACAAACAACAAACATCAAATATGGCTTAATAGCATTAAGATGCATCCAACTTCCCACCTTTTGAGTTGCATCCATTGTAACTCTATTTTCATCTTTGGATAACATAGATTCAGACAACATAGGATCGATTAGTCACACTACTCCTGTTTTGCATACCAAACCTTTTCATAATTTCCTTAGCATATAAATATCCCTTTAGTTTATTACAGTAAGTCAACAATTAAATTCTCTAAAAATTCAATTCTTCATTATAAAAACAAATATATTAATGTAAGATTTTATTCTTGAAAGAGATCTTAATAGTATGATTGATTTTTTTAATTGCAAAAGTCAGTATAAATTTTTGGACATTATGACTAAACCATTGAAATGAGAATTGTTTAGTAGTTTTAAAAGAAAATTGAGAATAATTAAATTATGTAATTATTACCAAGTTATTTACCATGTAAATATAGAAGAGGAAAATTTGTTAGTTTTTTTGTTAATAATTAAAGTTTGTTATAACCATTGGATTAAGTTAACATGTATAAGAAGTCCGGCCCATTAGAAAACAACTTGTAATATGTAAGTGTATAGAAAAAATGGATAATTATCTTTTCAACATTTTATTGCTTAACAAAATCATGTTTAAAAACATAACTTCATTTCATCATTTGAAAATTAAAATGCAAAACATGACTTTAATATTTTAAAATAATAAAATAAGAGAATTAAAATGAATTTTTAATTTTAGAAAGTGAAGTCATATATTCTATGAGTAAGGACATATATACAAACTCAAAGAATAAAAAATTGATATAATTAGTCGTATAGTACCCAGTTTGGATTTAGGGTGTCAAATATGTATCTGGTTTAAAAAAAATGTCAATTGCATCCCAACTTTTGAAAAAGTACTTTAATTAGGTCCCTTTCAAACAAAGTTGACTAACACCGTTAGTCAACGTGCCACTTTTTTTAATTTTTTTTAAATTTTCTTTAATTTTTTTTTTAAATTTTTAATTTTTTTTTAAATTTTTTGAAAAAAAAAATGCCATGTGTCAAGTCCCTGTGTGTGACACGAGTGCCACATGTCACTATCACTATCAGATGTCATTGTGTTAATTTCGATTTAGTCCTCATATATGTTTTTTTATTTCAATTTAGTACCTAAGTATGTGTATCTGAGTCAATTTTGTCCCAATTTTTTTTAATAATTAAAATTCATTTTTTATAAAATTAAAACTAATTAAGTATAAAAGTTTAACAAAAATTAAGTATTTGATATTTATATTAAAATTTAGCGGTAAAAGTCATTTTATTAAGTCATTTTTAATAATAAAAAAAAGTATTAATAAAGTACTTAATAAAGTAATTAATATTGTTCTATTTAAAAAAAATTAACAAAACATGAGTACTTAATAAAAAAGTAATTAATAAAGTAATATGTTAAAAAGTTGTTTTTAATAAAAAACATCCATATAATATTTATATAAATAATAAATTTGGTCTGAAATTGAGAGGAACAATGTAATATTAGTACTTAATTTTGTAAAAATATTTATACTTAATTATTTTTAATCTTATAAAAAATGGATTACAAAAATATTTTAATTATTAAAAAAAATTGGGACAAAATTGAATCAGATACACATACTTAATACTAAATTGAAACAAACATACATATATGAGGACTAAATCGAAATCAACACAATGACATCTGATAGTGACACTGACACGTGGCATTACAATGCCACGTGGCACTGTCAATGCCACATGTCACACATAGGGACTTGACACGTGACATTTTTATTTTTATAAAAAATTTTAAAAAAAATAAAAAAAACCGCAGACTGACGTGTGGCACGTTGAGTAACGGCGTTGGTCAATTCTGTCCGAGAAGGACTTAATTGAAGCACTTTCTCAAAAATTGGGATGTAATTGACATTTTTATTTTAAATCGATAACTATTTGATATCCTAGCCCCAAATTGAGTACTATACGACTTATTATACCTAAAAAATATTTAAAAGGTAGTTTAACTTTATTAGTATTAGTATTAGTTGTAGTATATTATTTTACTATTCAGCATTTAGTGGAAGTTGGGTGAGTGATTATATTATAGAAAGGTCTAATTAATTAATCATTATTCTAAACCATAGATTAGATTCCTAAAAAGGCACAGTGGTGTGTGCAAAGAGAGGTGATCCCCATTCAACAATGGCGGAAACAACGGCAGAGCACCACCGTGACAACCACCGTGACCACCACCACTTGGTACTAAAATCTGCAATATGTTCCAGACTCCTCCTCCTCGCCCTAATCGTCTTCTTCAGCACTCTTCTCTCACCCTACGACACATCTGCAACGTTAAACCCTCCGTGCCTCTCCACCCCCAACGCCACACTCTCCTCCCCTCTCCAAAACGCCGTCGTCTGGGACTCCGTCTACTTCCTCCGCATCACTCAATGCGGGTACGAGTACGAACAATCCTTCGCCTTCCTCCCTCTCCTTCCCCTCTCTCTTTCCCTCGTCTCCTTCATCCCCACCCAAACACCCCTCTTCGTTCTCTGCGCCTACCTCATCAACAACCTCGCTTTCGTTCTCGCTGCTCTCTACTTCTACAGACTCTCCTTAACCCTATTGAAGGACCCCGACACTGCGTTAAGGGCTACTCTTTTGTTCTGCTTCAACCCCGCCTCTGTCTTTTACTCCTCCATGTAAATCTTCTTTTTTCTCGCACCTTTTTATGGATTTCTTGCCTCTGTGTTTGATTTCTCGTGAGATGGCAGATACTCCGAGAGTTTGTACGCTCTTTTGTGTTTTGGAGGGATGTATCACTTCGTCTGCGGCCGAAACAATTTCGCCCTTCTTTTCTTCGCGCTCTCCGGTTGTGCAAGGTCTAATGGCGTCCTTAATGCTGGCTATCTTCTTTTTCAGACTATGCACCGCTCTTATCACGCCCTCTTTCACCACAAGCGTCTTCCTGTTAGTTCCTTCCCCCCTTCTACATTCTCCTTTTACTCTTTTCCTTCCCACCCTTTTGGATAAACTCTTTTCATATATCTGTATGCTTTATTTTACTTCTCTTATCGCTGTCTGATGATTATACCATTAGTATAGGCGTGGCAATAGGGCTTTGAATTTATTTATTTATGAAAATACAATATAACTTGATACATAGAAAACATGTTTAGTTGGAAATGTAGGAGCATTGTTTCTTGATGAACTAAAAATGGATTTTGTTTCCCTCTTTATGGACGATGTCAAGATAGGAATGAGTTTCATTCACAATGGTTAATCCTCCTACCTGTAGATGGTAGAAAGAAATTTGTGATGATTTTGTTTTTAGTAATGTCAAGAGGTATTTCTTAATTTAGATTTGCAGAATTACATGTTTTATAAGTTTGTCTACTTGTTTAGATGTGTATATTAACAATACTGTATCCTACATATATTTAGAATAACTGTATCGCTGTATCTCATTCACGTCTCAGATCTGTGTCATAATAACTTCTTGATATGCGTAAATTGATTTTAACCCATAGGAGCAATTCAATTCATTTTACGTTTTTCTTTTTCTTTTTCTGTAGTTGTTTGCTGGGAAATTTATCCAAATAGGACCTTGATAAATTGGGAGTCTAAGTTTGGAAAATGTCATTTGCATTCAGTCTCGCATGACTGTCTTTGTATTGATTAACGATGAAACTGTTTTCCATGTCTGGGAATTTGGAGCAACCATGTTAATGACTTGCAAAATTAGGAATGTGGTTGGTGATGTTTGATGGAGAAAGAGAGGTGAATTATGAACTTGGCTGCTAGCCTGAAGAAATATATTGCTTCTTCAATATGTGGAAAGTTTGATGGTTAATTTTACTATAAATGACCATAGATGGTTATGATATTCAGTGTGGAAGATAGGGGATGCAAAGTGGTAGGGGTGTGATATTGCATGCTACAAAAAAAAAAAACAATTGAGGGATTTTTGTAGTTGCGGATATTTCATGTGATAGGTCATAAAGTAGAAGTATGTAACCAGAACTAATAATTTTCTTAACTTTCTTAATTTGTTTCTTAACTATGTGCTTGATACAAATTAGGAAAATGTATGTGCGAAGACTGAAGAATAGAAATAAAGATAGTAACTAACTCACAGTGTTAAGTAGTTATAACTAATTGCGATACAAATAAAGTTGTAACTAATTCTGAGCAGTTAGGGTAGTAATAATTAACTACTCTGTCACTGTTAGAATACATTGGAGCTTGGTCTAAGAGGAGAGGGAAGGGAAGTTGTTTGTAGTGTTTACTGGGAGAATTTCTAGGCACTCTTGAATTGCCCTGAGTTGCACATAATTTTCTATTGCCTGATATGGAAAAAGGATCCTTTAATAAAATCCGTTTTCTTTCTGTATTTTTGCCTTGGATCCCGAAATCTTTCCCCTCACCACCATTCTTGTTGTGCTAAAGAAACATTTGTAAACGGAGGTATAGATGTAGGTCAAGTAGTTAGGGTGTTTTAGGATTGATTTCCATTTCAACTGAAAAGAAAAAGGTTTTCAATCATTGGTAGCTTGAATTATATACTGGAATGCTTGATTGATTCTTTGTCATTTTTCCAGTTGGCTTTGCAGATTGTTTTTATTGGAGCTTTACGCACTGCGTGTATTTTTGCTCCATTTTTAGCTTTCCAGGCTTATGGCTATTACCATATGTGTGTTGGTCGCTCCCATGATGAAATAAGGCCCTGGTGCAAGGGAAGGATACCGTTACTTTACAGTTACATTCAAAGTCATTATTGGTATGTTCACTATTAAGTTCCAAAAGTTTTGTTGGTTTATTTTGCTAATCCTATGCTATTGGCTGAATATTATACTCTATTCTAGGGCTCTATGCAACCTATTATGATGTATTTTCTTTGTAGTGTATAATGTTGGAACTTGGATGTTTTAATATTCAGTTTTCCAGTTGATGATTGTTAAGTTCTGATTGTCCAGGGGTGTAGGTTTCTTGAGATATTTTCAGCTGAAACAGTTGCCTAACTTTCTTCTTGCATCCCCAATACTGTCTCTGGCACTGTGCTCGATTGTCCATTATGCCAAGTCAAGGCCTCAGAACTTTTTCTCATTGGGGTTTTTAGCTCCAATGGAAGAGAAGAGCAGTGGAGCTGTGTTTTTGTCACGTGATCTCTCAAGGTCCGAAGAAGCTGATAGTGTGGGGAAGTCCTCCTCTGTTAGGGTAGAAGGTATGGTTCTCAAACTTATAATTGTGTTTTGTAATTACTTTGCACACTTGGACGTACGTTACTCTGTGAGGAATGGTGATAGGTAATTCACTGACTTGGGTGTAACAATTTAATCATCTGCTTTATGTGGTGGTGTATTATTTTCATTCTCTCACATGCAGTTTGGCCGTTATGTTGTTTATCTGGTGTTCTGGTCATTCCTTTCTGGTGTATATGTAAAGAGCTACAAGCTACACTTAATTGCTTCATCCAGTGTTCTGTACAGCATATAAGCATGCATACACAATACACAATATCTTGTGACTTTGAATATTTAATCAGGCTTTATAGCTTACTGTCGCAACCATAACACTACTCACTCATGCAACAGAACACTTAAATCTTAGGAGAAGAAAGAATGTGATCAAGGGAGACGTTGCCAATGTTCCCATAGAATCCGAGTCAGCAGAAGCATGGCCAGGATACTTGTCTGCATCTGTGCTCCCATTCGTGTTACACTTGGGATTCATGGCATGTACTGCTTTCTTTGTCATGCATGTACAGGTTAGTGTCAACTATCATACTCTTTCAATATACTTTTGTCTTTCATATTAAGGGAACTAACCCGTGTAAGCTTGAACTTTTGCTAATCATCATATTTTAAAGTTAAGGCATCCTTCATTTTCCATCCTCCATTTTCTGTTACTAATGGGAACTTTTGGTGATTGAGATTTAACAGGTGGCTACTCGTTTCTTGTCTGCGAGTCCTCCTCTTTATTGGTTTGCAGCATACATAATGGCATATCCTACAAAATACTATAGATGGGGATACGTGATATGGGCATACTCTATAGCATATATATTTCTTGGTAGTTTGTTGTTTTCAAACTTCTATCCTTTTACTTAATCAGAAGAATGGAAGATGCTTCTCCATTAAAGCTTTTCATCTTTTATTCCATCAAGCATCGCTGATAAATTTTAGATTTCTGTTGGTTGCTTTGATTGAACTAATGTACCTTTCTTTTTTTTCTCTTTTTGTAATTTTCACTTTGTTTATTGTTTTTCTTTCTGTTCGATACTTAAATTGTATTATGCCACAAAGTGATTTATCCTAGAAACATGAATAGAAATGAAATACGTTTTCCTCCACCTCTGAATTGATATTTTCTTGTAGTATCTTGAAACTACACAAAAAGATATATGAATGAACAAAACAATTCAATTGGTACATATGGTAAGCATCTTGGAGTTGATTGGTTTCGCAATATAAGTACTCGAATTCTTTGTTTATTGTAATCGTATTTTAATGCTAATGCTAATTCTAGACAATTGTATGTATAAATGGTATTTCAAAGGCTGAAATAATCTGTGTTTCATAAATTTACAAAATTTGCATATGAATCTCAATAAAATAAATTTTCTTTCCGGTTTAACTATTAAATGATGAGCTATTTGCTAAACCACATGTTAATCCTCAAGTAAGACAGACAAATATGGTTGTTTTTTTAGTTTCGAACAAATTATAACATTTTTATTTTGGCTGGTAATATTTTCTCCTCTATTTTGATCTCCCATAAAGTTTTGTTTTATTTTGGTCTGTATTGTTTATTTACATATTTTTAGTTCCTTAAGTAATTAAGTTACCGATTGAGTAAAGTTAATTTTTAAAATTCATCATTTTAAAGAAAATAATTAATGCAATTTAAAAGGAATCAATGTTTGTATATCTTATTTGTTTAATTATTTCGTATTGATCTGTGAAATATGAAGATTCTTTTCTAATTTTTTTTTATCTTGTTTGAATTTCATCATCAAATAAGGAATGTTAAAAAGAAAAAAAAAAAAACCCCAAACCGTAGTAGAGGGCAAACAGCACTATTTACATCATACCGATTTTTTTTTTTCTTTTAAGAAAAACTAGTGCAATACCCGTGCTGTCCACGGTGTTGTTTTTTTTTTTTTTTTTTAAATTTTTTTTTTTTAAAAAAAAAATTTTTTTTTTTTTTAATTAAAT
>Ga0214545_1010442_pt1 | contig 13488 bp, 7 predicted proteins | sample CNSS4metaG_FD_160064 | JGI IMG/M metagenome (GOLD analysis project Ga0214545, IMG submission 160064) | Root nodule microbial communities from cowpea collected in UCLA plant growth center, Los Angeles, California, USA - CNSS4 | ecosystem: Host-associated > Plants > Roots > Nodule | place: USA... | reverse complement strand
TATATATATATATATATATATATATATATATATATATATATATATATATATATATATATATAAACCGTTAAATTATAAGTTTATATTACTGCAATTTAAAATCAAATAATTTATATTACATTTTGAAAAATATACATTATGATGATTAAGATATTAAATAATTTATATTGATATCAAATTTTGTGTATATAGTTTGGATAAAAAATAATATGATAGTGAATTTCTAAAAAAAAGGCTATAAGGTATTATAAGTGTAATATTTGAAAAAAAAAAACATAAATTCAACTATAATTCATTACTGTTTTGTTTTATCTTATGACTAGTTTAACACGGATGTTTTGGGAAATTCAATATTTTAGATAAATTAAGATAAGAAATAATACTTTTTTAAATTTAGGGAAAAATGAAGAAAATAAGCTATTGGAATAAAAAAACATGTACATTTTTTTTTTTGTGTTATTTTGATATGGTGTGTCAAAATTTAGATTAAATTTTTTTATCAACCATATTTGATTAAAGTGACTAAACTTAAGAAATATTATTTGAAAATAATATATATATATATATATATATATATATATATATATTACAATAAAATGTAATATACTTAAAATAGGAAATTATGATGCTGCAGATGTCATTTGTAGGAAGATTTAATTTCCTAAGATAGGGGAATTGAAATAACTAAATTTGTAGGAAAATTATAAAATTTAGTTATTTCAATTTCAAAAACATTTTAAATCTTTCTTCAGTTGATATTCTCTTATGATTTAAACATAAAAAAATGTTTTATTTCTGAAATAAATATTTTGGGATTTTTTGGTGATAGTAATTCTCACAAAAAATGATGATTGGAGATAAATTTTTGATACAAATGAGATTATAATACTTCATTCATAAGCTTATTTTAAAAGAGAAAAACTTGAAATTTTTATTAGTGCTCAAATAAATTAACTTACACAAGGAAAATTTTTCAAAAAGAGAATCTGTTTGGTATTATATAAAGCTTTCATACTTGAAATGCCCCTATGTTAATTATAATTCTAAACAATAATTAAAGTATGTTTGGCCAATAAAATATATTCATTTAAATTCCCTTTGACATCTACTATAATTTTAAAATTATTACCATATTATGTTATTTAACAAAGCCAACACGGTAATCTTTTCATTAAAATTTCCATTTTAATTTGGAAAATTTATATTTCTACCTTTCCATGAAAATCATTTAGTAGAAAAAGCAAGTGAAAATATTTTGGAAAAAGAATTGGTTAAAAATCATTCCCAAAACATAGTTTCTAAGAGTGCTAAAAAGTCGATGGGAAACAGTTTTTCAATTTGAGGTTCTTTAAAAGCATAAAAATTTCTGATCTTACAAGAAAAATTCCTGTGTATTACAGACCACTACACAAAATCATGGCTTCAAAGTTTTGTCAATGGTACTATTTCCATAATTTGGTGAAAAACTTCAACAAAATCCACATTTAACATAGGTTTTCAGCAAGAACGATCTGAATAAAATGTAACTCCTAGGGCTTTTAGGGCCACTAGTACAATCATGCAAAACATGTATGAGATGAGATAGGGTATAAACTATAGATTGAAGGAATATGAAAGAAGGGTGTACAAAAAGATTAAGTGGCCATTGTTTCATCTAGTAAAAATCACTTCATCAAATGCAGCAGATGATACAAATTGCAACTTGACAAAGCGACCCCTATGCACAAATGTAAATGAATATAATGCAGCGGACTTACAAGAGATTAATCAGGAGGATATGGCACTTGAAGGAACCAAAAAGGAAAATGGAAAGAAAACTTTTATAGCTAAAAAACAAGTCATAAATAAATCCATTCTTTTCTTCTTTTCTTCTTTTCTTCTTAATTTACTACTGTGCCAAGGTCACCTTGGACCAGATAACTCAACTGCATGCAGATTTTCGGTCGAGTCGACAATCCAGTCAGAATTGGGATGAGGGGCCAGCTCCACCTCCTGCCGGAGAACTTCCACCTTCTGCCACTCATCCCATCTCTCTGCCAAACCATCACCTTCAAGCATTCTCACCACTTCTGACATCTTTGGTCGGTCCATAGGGGAACCTTGTGTGCAGAGCAGTGCAACCTGGATTAATTGTTCTACCTCAGCTTCTATGTAATTGTTTTGTAGATCAGGATCAACCAACATTTCAAGCTTTTTCTCCTTCAGGAGTCCTTTTACCTGTGAAAACATTCAGCTGAATTAGATTTACATACATTATATAATACAGAAAAGGGAAATTTAAACATATTAGAAAGCTTGTTTTGGAAAATACATCAGCAGATAATTCTCAACTACTCAAACAAAAAGGGAATTGGAATACTTGTGATTCTTGCCTTGGCATAGCTCAGATGCATATTTTACCGAATAAAGAAATGTCAATATTCTGAATCGTGCTTGGAAGAAGAATAATGCTTAGTTTGGATTTGCAGTATTATATAGTTATTGTTTAATAAGCTTTAACCATATTTGCATGTCAGATATATATCATATGCAATACACATCTTATGCACATTATAGATGGACACAATCATTCTTCCTAACAATAAATATAAAAAGAACTGGTACTCCGGCTATTAAGGAATTGCATGAAATTAACTGCATGATAAACAATAACTGAAACACAAAATATACTTTTAGGCTAAACATACCCAATCAAGCAGCATAACATCATCGTCATTTGCCAGCCGAGCAAGGTCAAAAGCTCTCTGTCCAGTGATCAGCTCCAGAAGCATGATACCATAACCAAAAACATCGGTTTTCTCTGAAGATTTACCAGTGGATAGGTACTCAGGAGCTATGTGACCAATTGTGCCCCTTACAGCAGTTGTCACATGGGTGTCCTTGTAATCCATGAGTTTGGCCAATCCAAAGTCCCCAACAACAGCCTCAAACTCTTCATCCAGTAATATGTTTGCAGCTTTCACATCACGATGAATAATCTTCGGATCACAGTGATCATGCAAATATGAAAGACCCCTTGCAGATCCCAAAGCTATTCTTTTCCTAGTTGGCCAATCCAGGGGTTCTTGATGTGGAGGACGCTCTAAAATAAAGAATGATTGAATGATTAAAAATCCAAGGTGGCCAACTATATTTACTTTAAGCACAGAATGTGTGCTACTATGCACACCTTGATTTCTTCCAGTTTGGCAGTCAAGCTTAAAAAAAAATTCCATAAAACAGCATAGTTTTTATATCTTTACTCTAGCGTCTCTTTTTGCTTTGAGCATTGGAATTAAGGAATAAACTTTCCCAATTAATGCCATATTAAAATGATAAAATTGAGAATATTTTTCCAAGCTGAAGGATAATAAATTTAATAATTAAGTTAATGGCAATTAACACCTGGTTAAACAATATAAAATAAACATGGCCAAAATCCCAGGCTCTAAATGGGTAGATAGATGACATTAAGAAGTTAAGAGAAGAGCTAAGACCAGTTAAGATTTTAGACTTGAGGAAGTCCTCAGGGGCTTTTACAGCTACAGGTTCCTTTTTAAACCACAGGGTGTAAATGTATACTTTTGACCAAATTAAAAGAAAAAAAGTGCATAACTTGTTCGATGTTTTCATCATTCCCATATAACATGTCACAGCTTGACCACCCAACAACTATACTACTTTCATAAGCTTATGCTAAAATAGAATTACGGGAAAAATGGTAAATACGACATTGAGAATCCTGTTCCAAGCAAGATGGGGAGGGGGAGAGGGGCAAAGAAAGGAATGAAAGAATAGTAACAGCTAAAAAAAATGAAACAGAAGATCTACCTCTTAAGCATGAGGCAACACTTCCGTTAGCCATGTAGGGATAAACAAGTAGCCTTTCTGTTGGTGTCATACAAAACCCACGTAGTCGGAGGAGATTTCTATGCACAGCCATGCTAATCATCTCTACTTCAGTCTGAAACTGAAGCTCCCCACCAGGTGTGCGTTCCTCTTTCAACCGTTTCACAGCCACCAATGAACCATCTGCCAACCGTCCTTTGTATACCTTACCAAATCCTCCTCTCCCAAGAATGTTCTTATTGCTGAAAGTATCTGTTGCAACTTGCAGTTCTCGTAGAGAGAACCTTTTAAGCTGTCCTAGATGAACTTCAGGATCCTCTTCGGCTGCAAACATACGCAATCAAGTCAAATTATATTCTTTAAATAAGTTCAGAAACTGTTACATTCATTGTTCAAGTATGGCTCACCAGGCACATCAAAGAAAAATTCTTGTGGTTTCCTTCTACGCCACCAGGCAAATGCAATTGCAGGTGCAGCAAACAATAGAGCAGCACCAGCAGCAACTCCTCCAGCTATTGCTCCTGTGGCACTGTTACCTCCTGAAATTAGATATACAGAAAGGTTGGATCATCACTGTTTCTTCTATCTTTATGTTTAACATAAATAAACATTTCTATACAAATATAAACCACGTAGGAGCAGCAATACAACCGAATCTTGAGGATATTACAAGATATGACTGACCAATGATTTTCAATTCCAAATGGGCTAATAAAGAATTTAATCTTCAAAACTCAACATGTTTACATGAAATACTAGAATCTTTTCCACAGAGAACTGGAAGAGATCTTAAACACCACAAGTGAAAAAACAAATTCAGTCCCATAGCATGACTAAAAATATTCATCTACACAGGTGCCTCTGTATGATGGTCAGCAACTATAAGCCACCTTTATAATAGAAAATTGAAATAGCCATCACCATAAGCTTGGTAAAATCACCTTTACAACTAAAAGATCAATTGCAACAGAAGGAAGATTACCTGGGGCAGAAATTGGAGGTGGAGGAACAAAAGGAGGAGGAGGAGAAAATGGAGGAGAACCAGGACAGGGGTGCCCAGTAACAGGTCCACATAGATCCAAGTTATTTGCAAAACTGAGATAGGAAGCACGTTCAGAAAAAACTTACATATCAGAACCAATATGACAACAACACGAATTTCAGTACGAGACCTGATAGGAGTGAATAATGAGAAGGAGCCATTGTCGGGAACCACTCCTGATAGATGATTATTAGACAAATCCCTACATGTGACACAAATTGAGGGGAAAATATTAGCACCGCGTAGAAATAATAAAGAGAAAAATGCATGGCGTATTAGTGGCACTTACAGAACTTGGAGAGCAGTAATATTAGTCAGTGACATGGGAATAGGACCTGACAAGCTGTTGTTGTTAAGCCGGCTATCCTTAGACATAACAGGAGAAAAGAATTAAGAACCATGTGGATATTAAGATCCACAAGATTGACAAACACCAGATCAATCTTTTACCCTTCAACAGAAAAAAAAAAAAAAAAACAAAAAATTACATAATAAAAAATTCAGAATCTATACTCACAGGAAACGCAATTTTGACAACTTGCCCAATGAATCTGGGATTGGGCCAGTGAAGCGGTTTAGGTACAGATCCAAGCTCACCAGGTTAGTAAGATTCCCCAGGTCACTTGGGATAGGGCCAGTAATGTTATTGCTGTAAAGTTCCCTATTATGAAAAACAATTTACATCAAAAAGTTACGAAGATAAAAGATACTTCAATCAATATTAGTAAAAGCAGCATCTGTCCCAAAAATTAAATATTTCGTGGAAATTCAATAATTAGATTCCGGAGCACCCCATCTTCTGCATAAGGATAGAGTTATTAAAATAAATGCAAGGTAAAACAAGTTCTTTTTTTCTCATGTTAAACACAGATAAAATCAATCCATTAGGTTGACTTGCATAGCAAACTTAAACGTTAGAACACCATGTTCCCCCGTAGTAATATTCATATGAATAATCATTCCATTGAAACGACTAGACAGATAATTTTAAGTGAGGATGGAGCAGCACACAGATAAGCATCATCACCTAGTCTGTCTAGCAGTCCAAAAGAATTATAAAAACCAGATGAAAAGGAACAGAAACCACGTATTATTGCCAACACACAACATGATCATCCAGCTGGATATTGAAGATTCAATAACCAGGACCCCATTACATCATGAACCAACATGAGAGTCACATTAAATAATTTATAATCACATGTCCAAATTAAACAAGTTAAGTAAAAGTTGTCACTTCACTAACAAGGCCCATACAAAATTAAATTACAAAAGAACAAAAAAACATTGGAATATCAAATCAAGTGATAACATACAAATACTGCAAATTCTTGAGCTGACCAAGCTGCGGAACAAGTTGACCAGACAAAGCAGCATTCCCCAGATCACTGACATCAGAACAAAGTAAAGATCAAAAGCAACCATTAGAGAAGTCGTCCTCAGTTAAGTTAACAGAAACTATTCAAACAGAATTAACATATATGTGACAGATATCAAGGAACAAGCAGCTTACACTCTGATAACACTATTGTCATTGTTGCATGTTACATGAAACCATGTACATGGATTGACGAGTGTAGGATCCCAACTTTGCAAAACATTGTTAGGGTCCTGTAAATTAGTCCTCAGACTATGCAAAGCATCACCTGTTTTAAAGCACGAGCGCATGCAATCAGGTACTTTAAAGTTCAAAATAAACATGTTTCAAATCCACACAGATGATTTTTTCCAGTAAAGTTGCGTGATAAAGTAGTTAGAAATTTGCACAAAAGAAAAATATTATACCACACAGTTTGAACTAACACACTCACGCACACAAAAAATAACAGGATTGAACACACTTCAAGCACTAATTAATGGAACACGACAAACTCCTGTAAAAAAAAAAAATACACTTCAAGAACATACCATATAGGTTGGAGAAATACACTTCAAACACAAAATGCCGTATTGAAAAATAGAAACAACACGACAGGCACACACATGCGCACATGAATTACATTGCAATAAGATAGCATGTAGACATATTGGACGTTTCAAGCCCCTAAAATAAGAAATGAAAAATAAAGGAAATTTTACCTAGTTAATTGCAACACGACAGGAACAAGCACAGGGACAAATAGATACACTTCAATAAGATAGCATATAAGTTCGAGTTGGAGCAATGCACTTCAAGCACACAATTAGGATTGAAAAATACAGAGAAATTCACTAGTAAATACAACCTGACTGGCACTCGAGTGTGCACAAAAATACACTTCAAGAACATATCACATAGATTTAGAAATACATTTCAAGCACAAAAACAGGATTAAAAATACAGAAATTCACCGATCAATACAACACGACAGGCACATGAGCGCCCAAAAAAACACACTTCAAAAACATATCTTATTGATTGGGGCAAAACACTTTAAAGCACAAAAAAAAAAAACGATCGAGAAACATTGAGGAGTTCGCGAGTTAATGCAACAAGACAGCACACACAGACACGTTTCGGTCAGTTTGGCAGAATACAACACAGCATATATTCTAAAACGTCTAGTAGGTTACAACTAAGACTTTATTGACCAGAAGAGAGGTGAACGTAATCATAAAGGTCGGACACATTCCATGGTAGACACTGTTACTACGCATAGAAGCAATAATTCAGTACTTGGTTTGAATTGCGAAGGGTGGCCAGCAAGAAGGCATTGTCTTAAAATGGTACTCATCAATTAAGAGGAGAAAAATCTTTGAAGACTTGTTATACCAAAAATAAACAATGACAAAAAAGATTCCATACGGTCACTTAGCTAAGGGAATGAAGATGGATTAAACACCCAAAGTGAGCAGTGCCAAAACAACATGAGTCTCCTTCATGAATACACAAACCCCTTCATATCCAAGAAGGAAACAAAAAAGAAAGGAATCTTCTTTACCAAACTCAATAAAATCAAGGAAGCAAGAACCAAAAGTCCAAATAAGCTTGAAAACAGCTCACTCTTTCGCTTTTTATTTAACAAGGCATAAATAAATCATCAAACAAAGAATAATTTGACTCCATGCAAGCATTACAAACCTTCCATGTTAGCAGAAATCAGGCATAGCGGCTGAATCAGCAATACCCAACAAATGAAACTCAAATCCATCAACTTTCTCTCCATCAACCTATGTACTCGATAACTTCAGATCCAAACAAGACCTCCCAGACCAATACACCATCACAAAAACACCCCAGTACTCTTCCACCACCACCACTATAAATACAAACTCAAATGAACCCAAACCCTAACTCTCAAATCTCCGCCATTACCACCAGCCACACTACACCCACACCCCGATCTCACCAAAATACGCCAATTTTCGACAACTCCAGATACTCAAACCCAGAAACACAAAAACAAGCTCTCAAAAACTAAAAGAATCTAAACATTTTCCCTTCTCTTCAAGTTATGAAAAAATAAAAAACTTTTTTTTTTCTTTTTTTCACTTTCGCTCTTGCTATCTTGGAAAGGAAAACACAGATACTGTTTCTCTTTCTCTCTCTATCTCTGTCAGCTGGTGAGAGTGTAAGATTGTTATCTTTTTTGAGTGAGGCGTGGAGTGAGAGTGTAAAATAGATGGATAGAAAAAGGAAAATGAAGCTGCCCGAACGGTGCTGCCCGCTGCCCTAACGCAGTCAAAAACGCTCTCGCGCGAGATCGTGGAAAGTGACGTGACTCTAACATGGAGGGGCAAAACCCCGTTTTTTGGTCAAAATGCGAGTGAGTTTCCTGGGCCCAACATTACTTTTGTTTTGAGGGTCTGCCACGTCACCATTTCCTTTTAATTTTTTTTTATCCAAGATGCTCTCTTGCTTTTCTTCCTTCGTTTTACTTCACTTTAATAACCTCACTTAAACACTATTTTATTTTTAGGAAAAGGAAATTACTTTTTAGATGGGTGTATATTTTAAAGACACCTACAATTAATTCTCTTTAATTTAATATTAAATTAATAATAAATATTTTTAATTATTAGTAAATAAATTAAAATTCTAATTTAATTCCATTTAAGATAAATTTTACGATTATTATATATATATATATATATTATAAATTGTTCTTTAATTGATGTGAATTTTTATCGTATTATTTCATATCAAAAATATTTATTTTAAGTGTAAAATTATAATATGTAAAACAACAAATATTATTATTAGAACATCATAGGATGCATTTAAACTCATAACTATAATATTATAAAATTAAAATCATTTACATGTATTATAAATTAATTTTATTTTTAATCAAAATAATATTTATTACTTTTAAATCGGTTCCATGAATAAAGATGAAATTGTTTCCGGAACAAATCTATTTGCGAACCTGACACGGTTTTGCAGTCATTAAGATCGATTCCTGCCCTTCAACGTGCCTTTGATTAACCCTACCACTAGGAATGGCTCAAGCAGCATCTTTTGTTGTTTTCATCTTAAAAGTTTCTGAAACAGTTCAGAAGTAGTTAAAATAAATATTTTAATTCTTTAATTTTAAATAAAGTATTAAATATCAACCATAGATTTAAAATAGTAAACATGTTCTACCAGGAAACTTTACTATGTGAAACAAATATTTGATAACTAATAAATGCATGAACAAGTAATTTTAGTGAGATCAATGCGTGATTATTTGAACTCATTGTATATTAATATTAAATAAAGCAATAAATCTAGCTGGAATTAACTCAAATGTAGGGAATTAATAAAGCTTGTATCCATGAATGTGTGTAACTCTGTTATTATCGATTTTGTTTGTTCTTTCATCGTATCGCTTGGATAAAACAAAAATGCAATTCATTGAATTACTCAATGCCATTCATTGAATTACCAATGTCTTTTTGTTACTGCTATGAATTATTTATTTATTTTGTCTGTATTTCTGACCCGAAGAAAACAAAAATACATGCAATTGCATGTATTACGCGTGTCTTGGTTACCGTTAAAATCACTGCTTCTATTTCTCCAATGGTTGCCATTTGCCATTGGTGCATGCAGAGGACCATAGGGAAGCACTGATGAAACACCTCATCAATCGTTAATCTTTGCTGTCAAAAGTGACAACGTTGGTTGGTTTGAAATTGTTTGGCATGAGTATTCGTTTCTTGTTTTAGGTAAATAAGATACTTAATTTGTGGTAGATACAAAGTTAGATTAGATATGATTTGTTAGGCTAGGGAGAAGAATAATGAACTTGGAATAGAAAAAATTAGGTATTGATTGAATAAAAGGGGTAACCGGACACGGGTGCAAGAAGTAACTGAAAACTTCTCCATTTTATATTTATTATGGACCCACCTTATTCTTACCATATTTATGTTTTATGATATCAATGAAATGCTTCTGTACTTTTTATAATATTTAGAAAACATTAGTATATTGTTTTAATTTATATATAATTTATTGTAATTATTTATGTTGTCAATCAATTTTTAGATAATGTTGTATTAAAAAATATCAAAATAATGTATTATAAGATTATTAAATTTACATGTAACAAATATTTTAATAATATATTTAATTAATATATAATGGACAATTTATCTACTGTATATAACATGTTTAGTGAAGGATGTCTTCTTCAAAGTTAGAAGTACAATTTCACTTTAGATCACAAATGTTGAATAATACCTAACTAATGATACGATACAAATAATAATAGTGTTTCTTCCTTACACGTACTTAGAGAAATATTTTGGTATACGAGATTCTAATTTCATGTGTCTTAATATAACTAAAATAGTTGGTTTATATAATAATATTCTCTTGAAACATAATTTATTTGATATTCAAATTCAAAATAATGTAGTGATTAAATGCTTAAAAAATTATAAGATAGGTTAGTGTCACTTATATTAGTTAATGTCAATTTTGTGGATCAATTTAAAGAAATTATTCTTGACAGTGTAAATAAATTTGTCAGTTTTTTAATAATTATATTTTGAGCATTACCAAGAGTGTTTTTAAATTAATTAATTATGTTAAACTTTTGGGATAACATACACAACTATTAGTCTGTTTAATTTAAACAGTGTATTAAAGCAATAGTGGGAAATTGAGTGGATTCTTTTAAGCTATTTTATCTTATTGCAGCATCTATAAAGGTTGTAACAGTGTTTCTTTCACTGGATGATGATAACACATTTGACCACTCTTGCATATAAATACAAAACATTAAAATAGGTAGCTTAGTCAAAGGCATGCTTGTGTATATATGAAATTATATGATATGATATGGTAGGTACCACACACCGTGGTACTTTAGATTACTATAAATAATTACTTCAAACTTTTATTTCCTCTGTGACACAATAAATACAATCATATTGGTATCTTAGATACCGATTTCAAGACTCAGTAAATATATATTTTTTAAATATTTAATCTATTTTGATCTTCATTTAAAAAAAAAAAATTATTTGTAAATATTTTATTGTATTTTTTTATCAACTGAAATAAAATTTTATTTATCTAGGCAAATGATTAAACAAAAAGTAAAAAGTTACATATTTATTTTGAAAAATATGTAAATAGTACAAAACTGTACACATAAAATTTTAGAATTATATATATATATATATATATATATATATATATATATATATATATATATATAACAGTAAAATGCATTTAAATTACATTTGGGGTGGAGGGAACAATGTTGTGTTAGATGAAATGGAAGAATGTGAACCATGGAAACAAATTTGCCATTTAACTTATTTCATTCTTATGCACTGGAAAACAAAATTGCAGTTTGTTAATTCTAATGAATTAAACATTAAATATAACTTTTTTTCATCCAAATGTCCACCTTTTCCATATCTAAGGAAAATTGTCTCAAATAGGATAAATTGTTTTGTAGTCCAGCTTTTACATATTATTAATGAATTTATACTTTAATGTTCTTTCCAAGTTTGTTTAATAATTTGTATTTTCTTATTTTTTTTTAAATGATTAGAAATTATATTTTAAATTCAAATTTATCTTTGAATTAGTTAAGACACCAATATGATGTTGAAGTGATATTATAAAATATTATTAGTAATTAGATTATATAAAAATTAAAATTATGACATGTCATTTAATAGATAAAATTCAAATAAATAAATATTGCATAGATATAATATTTTAGAGTACAATGCGAGGATTTACTATTACAGTTATCCCAAAACATGCTGGAAAATAAAAGTCGAAGGCACTACACAATGTCATGAACAAAATATAAATAATTGCTAGTTGTCCAAAATGCTTGTTCATAGAACAAGAAATTACAAAGACAACAATATCCCAAAAGATGCTCCATAGAGCAAGATCCAATTCATGCATACTACTCCGCAGCATTTCCATCACCAAGATGATTGCCAAGGGTTTCCACATCTGTTTACACAAAGGATTTAATGATCATTGCAAAAAGGAAAGTCAAACAGAAAACAAACACAAAAAAGAAACGGTAAGTTAGAGTAAAAGAAAATTTTTAACATGTTATTGAGCAAGTATATGTTAAAATAGTTTATAAACAGGCAAAACAATAGGCACCAAAAACATATGACAGCAAACAATCAGACTCTATAACTCAATTATCCGGATTATATGCTTGATATAGAATTCTAAAGAAGTATGAGCCTGTATTGATTTCTAAACTCTACAGAGTCTAGCTACAAGGGATTATCACCCAATCAATCGCAAGGTTAATCCCAATATATCTCAGGCTCAAACTCCTCCCAAGACTCGAATCTCCTGCCACTCTCACCACATAATCACTCTATTCTACGTGAATGTGAGTGATTGTTAAAGTTCATAATATCTTTATTATCTAGACAACTCTTATATCAAGGCATACACTAACCACACAATTACTAAGAGTTTCTCTTGAAACTCTTTTACCAACAACATTTCACATGTCATCTAAAACATTATAATCTCATGCCAATGCCCAACCAACCAATCAAGTCATGTTCCATTTCACACCAAACACATCAATTTCAGTCTCATTACATTGTATAAAACATACATGGTGTCGTACTTTATGCTATAAAAAGGGTAAACAAATCAATCATGAAACAATTCCAGCAATTACAGTTCTCCCTACTCAAATTCGTTCAAGCTAGAGGTCCTCGCTCAGGCAAAAGAGATTCTCTCCTCGCCTAGATGAGAGCTCGAATAGTGAGCACTGTTGTTAAGACTTTGGCAAGTGTACCAAGTCGCGCAAGTAGTAACCGGTAAGACCGGGATATCGTTTCCCAAGAGACTCGTGTATACTAAATATTTGCGTAATTAGTGACTAATTTAAACTAATGAATAAATTCATAATTTGGGTTTTTGTATGCAATAAAGTAAATGTTTCATAAACAAGTAAAGTTGAACTTGGATATTTGAAGACTCTAGAAAATGGTAAAGACTAGAAATGCAATGGATTGATATTGTTGGAGTTAGACTTTACCTACTTCACTCTCATGTATATTAAACAATAACACTCTTCTCCATTAATTACTAATGTCAACCCACAAGTTTACTCAAACTCTAATTCCTTAGTTGAATGAGCCTAGGTTTCCTTATTTAGAGTCAATTCCTTGAATCCCTAAATAAACAAACCCGCTTT
>Ga0214545_1010434_pt1 | contig 13496 bp, 6 predicted proteins | sample CNSS4metaG_FD_160064 | JGI IMG/M metagenome (GOLD analysis project Ga0214545, IMG submission 160064) | Root nodule microbial communities from cowpea collected in UCLA plant growth center, Los Angeles, California, USA - CNSS4 | ecosystem: Host-associated > Plants > Roots > Nodule | place: USA... | reverse complement strand
ATATACTGAATTTGGATTCTCTGTTGGGTTTTGTTGGTGGTGTTTTTCTACTGAGTCTCCATAATACACTGATTACCACTAATTTTAACTTTTAAGATATATTAAAAAAATATTTAAAATGTCAACACAATGTATTTTTAATATTCAGCAGAGAACAACACAAAAAAAAACAGTAGAGATTCACCTCAATCTACCACATTTCCAATAATAGTTATAACCTAATTTAAACATTAATCGATTACTATGGGTTTTTAATCTACAAACATTTACATTTAATTTCATCAACTCAAAACAAATCTTAGAATATCAAATCACAACTGAACAATATCATAAATTTTCCTCCTCCAAAAACAATTTGTATTTGCAAATTGTTAGATATGTGTAAGCAATGAGAGAAAGAAAAAAGAATGCGTACAAAAAACGCACTAGAAACGTTTGGGTGAAAAATAACTCAAAGAGAGCTTGCTTGCTTCTTGATTTATTAGAACCTTTGTTCAATATATAGAGTCCAATGTCCCATCATATAAAGGGAAAAATAAAAACCAAATAAAAAAGAATATTTGATAATAATAGAAGAGAATCAAATATATGATATCTCTATCAATATAAATAAAAATAGGAGATATATAATATCTTTATCACCCCTTCTTAAGGTAGGCATGAAGATTGTAAAGGCCCAACTTGGAAGTAGCAACCCGGAAAGTAGAAGGATGTAAGGACTTAGTAAACATATCAGCAAGTTGACTTCTAGAAGGAACATGAAGAAGGTGAATAAGACCATCAACAAGCTTATGGACAAAGACTTTATTAATTTGACAGAAAATCAATTTTCTTGCAAGTTTAAGAAAATACGTTCTGATAATGGCAAATAGTTTCTTCTTAATGATTTTTATAATAGCATGGGTATTTTTCATGAAACTTCTTGTGTTGCAACTCCTCAACAAAATGGAATTGTTGAGAGGAAGCATCAACATCTTCTTAATGTGTGTCGTGCTCTTCTTTTTCAAGCAAAAATATCAAACATTTTCTGGTCTTATTCCCTTAAATTGGTTGTTCATCTAATTAATAGGTTACCGGCTCCTTTTCTCAGTAATCAATCTCCTTATGAATTGGTCTATTCTACTAAACCCGATTTTTCTTATCTAAAAGTTTTTGGTTGTCTGGCTTGCGCTAGTTCTGCCAATACTAGAAGAACTAAATTGGATTCTCGAAACTTAAAATGTGTTTTCCTTGGTTATAAATCTGAAACAAAGGGATATGTTTTGTATGATCTTCACTCCAAGTCTATTTTTGTGACTAGGAATGTTATCTTTCATGAAAATATTTTTCCTTACTCATTCTCTTTGCCTTCTGATAACTTTATTGTTTCAATTGATGATTCTCCTAATTGTGATATTAGCATGTATGATTTTCCAACTTGACCTGTTTCACATGCCACACTGACCTTACTACGGATCATGTTACTCGTATTGTTTTTGATAATGCTGAAGTTACTGATCTTGATCTTAGAACATCTCATAGAGTGAAAAACAGGAGATATATAATATTTTGATCACAAATTTTTACTCAATTCCTGAACTTCTTTCATGCAAAAAACTTTAATTTTATAAAAAGTCAAATCATTCACAAAAACTAAATTTACAATTTGATACAAATATCACCTTCTTTTTATCTAGAGTTGGCTTACTCCTTGAGGTAATTGACCTTCAAAAAGACGATGAATCAATATTCTAAAAAAGTCTCTAAATTGCTTATTCATAGTTAATATGAAAGATTTATGATGCTTATTTGAATGGATAACTTTTTTATATGTCGGGTTGACAAGATGGATTTTAGCCCTCAGATAAGAGTAAAGTTTTCAACTAGTGAATCCATTTATTTTAAATTAAAATAAAAAGTAATTTAAATTTTTTATTTATTTTTATATATTATTTAACAAAAAATATAAATATATAATAATATTTTAGTTTAAATCATCAATACTTATATATTAAATTTTTATTATTAATTATAATAAAATAATTTAACGTATAATTATGATATTTATTTTATTTATTCTACCAAAGATATTAATTAATTAAAAAATTAGAAAATATTTATATATTTAAATATAATATATATATATATATATATATATATATATATATATATATATTATTTTATAGAAAAAATTATGGTCTAGTGAGTCAATTAACACTTTGAGAGGATAGGTCAACATTTTTAACCTATTTTATTACAACAAACTAGTTTGTCTCATTTTCGGCAAGCCAATGCAGTTAGTTCATTTTGTTACTCCATTAATATCGTGGATTAATACATAACTATCTTTTTTTTAAAATAATCAATGTTTTACGTTAAACCACATAAAAAAAAGTAAAACTATAATGTTACTTTTTTATCAATCAATTGTAAATAAAACAATATACGGCATAATTCAGGAGCTAAAGTGCATAATCAATTTTAGATTTATTAAGTGTATAGAATACAATATTTCCGTGTATTCATAACAACCGATCAGAGATAAACCAAATCCATTATCATACTGTGAAAATAAGAAAGTGGCAAAACGGAAGACGGATAATGAATTGAATTACCTGGAATATATAACTTATAGAACCAAATGAATTTTATTGAAAAACCTTAAAAATAAATAAAGAAAGAAACGGAGGAGAAGGAGGAAGTACAACACAATTCAGTTTTACATAATTTTCATGATCATGGACGTTATTAACAAGCATAGCGTCCTTAACTTTAAACACGCACAAACAACACAATGATAGTGACACAACAGAAAATGATGATTCTAGTCAAATAATGCGATTGGTAGTAGCAGGTGGTGGCGGAGGCGGTGGCAGTGGCAGCGGTGGTGGTGGCTGCCGTGGTGGCGGTGGCGGTCTTCGAGGGGGGGCACACATTGACGGCGGAGCAATCCGAGGAGGGGTTCTAGAGCTAACCATGGAAAAGAAGAGAAGGTTGAGAAAGAGAAGAAGGAGAAAGAGAAGAAGGAGAAAGTGTGCAACACTCTTGGAACCCATCTTCCCAACACTTTCTCTTCCAACCTTAATTATTGATGAACAAGTGATGCTTTTACTCGTTGCTCAGCTTTGCGAGTTTATATAGGGCAAGGATTTTTTATTTATTTTTAATACTATAAATTTAAATAGTAGAGGTAGAGATTAAAAATAGAATATACACTAAGTAAATATATTAAAAGTTTGCTAAGAGAGATATAAAATAAACAACTTTAAGTACAAACACTAAAGATAAAATTTATGCAACTGTATAAACTAAATGGATATAATAAAATGTATTTATATAATAATTTAAATATATTTTTAATTCTTACAAAATATTATTTTGATCAAGTGGACATTTTTAATGACACAAGCGGATATCTTTAATGGCACTACTATGTTTGTGATATAATATAGCGTGTCACCTCTAAAAGAAAAAAAAAATAACTCTTAATGTCTATCATACTGTTATAAGTAATTTAATTTTTTGTCTTTAACTTTTTAGAATAATGAAAATCAAAGAAAAATGTTTAAAATAATTAAAATAAAAAGGTTTGATTTAAAATTTTATAAAGATAAATAATAATTTTCTTTTATAAATATTAAAGTCAAAACTAGACAATTCTTTACAACTAAAAGAGTATTTAAATTAATATTTTTTTCTCTTTATATTTCCTACACTCGTAGTATAAATAGGTGTCAACCTTTTTTGTTCCTCATGTTTACTTTTCTGCACAATGAATTCTTAAAGCAAATACTTTGGGACATATGAGTTAGTCATTGAGTTTCATAATATTGAGCAACTACAATCGTAAACCAAAAACTTTTTTAATAATTCTTGAGAGTAATTTAATTTCACAATATTATATTACACTAAATTTTGAAGCTGAACAATTATAAAGAATATATTTATTGATTTTAAATATTATATAATATTTACTAACATAATTTTATGCATAAAAAATATTTTAAATTTGAAAAATATATATTATTAGATTTTATACTTATCTCGTGCAGGTTATTATACTAGTAAAATGAAATAATAGACAACCAAATACCAAATACACAAGGTAAATGCTACTTAGATTCAAACTTTAATAGTTACAGCCAGCTAGTAGAACCTATTTATATATATTTAAGATTAAAAAAAATCAACTATCACAGTAAATGTACATTAATCTTATTTTCAAAATGCACGTGAAATTATTAAAGTGGCCTTTAAAGATTTAAATGTGTATTAACCTCACACGTTTTTGTCATTATAAGAGACACATTTTTCAACCATCTTATATGTTAACAATTTTTAATTATATATTCAATTAAACCATGTATATTAACTGATATTTATAATTAGCATTTTAATTTTTAATAAAAATTAGGCTTAACCAAACATTTGTAATTTGTCATTTACACGTTTACATTTCTTTTAAACTATAAAAAAATTAAATACAAATAAAAGTATAAAAATGTGAGTTCTCATAGTACTGTAATAAAACTAATAAAAATCAAGTGTCGGTTGTCTAAAAGTAATATGACATCATGGATCTAGTATAAGGTTTTCTTGCAAGTTGCTTATAACACTTGCATGACAAATTCCCTATGAGATACAAATTTTTTTAATATTTTATTGGTAATATTTTAATTTTATAATATTAACAAAATCAAATGCAGGGCTAACTATAAGGAATAAAACAAATAAAACATTTGCCTTAGTCCTCCAACAAAAAGAAAGTCTCACATTTTTGTTTTAATACTAATATTCCACATTAAATTGATTACAAAATTATATTTAAAAAAATGTCTCAAAATATTTTCTTTAATATTACTATTTTTATTAAATTAATTATAAAATTAGGTTTAAGATAAAAAAACATCAGAAATACAAATTGGGATTAATATATTTTTATTAAATTAATTATAAATTTACGTTTGGAAATAAAGTTTAATTGAATTATTATTAATGTCTATTAATTTCAATTGATATTAAAAATATATTTAATGAAGTTAAAACATTTTTTCAATGAATTATAACTGTTGTTATGAAAATGGGAATTTGTTATCTTTATTCTTTTATAATTAATTTTGATTTTATTTTCTTTTTTTATCTGATATGATTTAATTATAATTTTATTTTCTTCTTTTATTTTTTATGTGACTTTAATTTTGATTATATTTTATTCTTTTGTCTTTATATGATTCTAATTTTTTATTCTATTTTTTGTATTTTCCTATAACTTTAGTTTTGATTTTATTTTCTTCGTTTATCTCTCGACTTTTCATATATTAATTATAAGTGTATTTCTTTTGCCTAATTTATTTTAGGGAATAGAGTTTAGTAGTCGAGAAGAATAATATTTTTTTAATTATTTTTATAAATGATTTATCTCACAATAAACTTTGCATGTTTATGAAAAAATTAACATATGAGAAAAAGAACAATACTTGAGACTTCAATATTACAAGTATATGATATGAACGATAGAGTCTACCTTTTTAATAACTAGAATCACATTTTATTTTTTTAACTCATACTTTTTTATACTTATTTTTAATATAATTTTATATATTATAAATTTTTATTTCATATAAAAACATAAAAAATATGACAACTAAAAAGTCTGAATGAAACTATCAAAAATTTCCAAAGAAAAGAAAAGTTGAAGTTTTAATATAATGAAAAAAAAATTACGAATGATAAAAAAATCTCAGTAAGTACTTTTTGAAAAAACAATATAATACCAATATAAATAACAATAGAAAAATAAAAGCGAAATGAGTATAAGACTGATTCTTAAACTCATGATATCGATTACAAATATATAAAAGACTGAATAAATTAGTTTTATTATTTATTAAAAGAAATTAAATGAAATTAATTTCAATAATTTTAAAAAATCATAAAAGAATATAAAAAATAAATTTTAAATAAAAAACTTCATTCTTAAAATTTACCTTCCAAATGCTAGAACTGTACCTGATCCTATTAAATATATTATTTACTCAATATAATATATTTTTTCCGCCAAAAACTTTTCCTATTACTAACTCGCAGACTAATTTTACTCGTAATGTCATCAATGAGTTGTTACATACAGTAAAGATTAAATACAAATTTTCAATTAAATAGATTTTTCACACAATACATGGGCATCATCACTAACTCGGATTACTTATCTTAAAATTATACAAACTATTTTATATTTAACATAATTAAATTAAAAAAATTATATTTATTTAGTTTTATTGAAAACCAAAATGTATCTAATTTTAATATATTTAGGTCTAAAAATTAAAAAAAAATGAATATAGTCATTTTAATCATGTTAAACTTTTTTTTATATATCAAACACGTTTTATATTGACATTTAAATTATTTAAACCGTTTGACACACTCTTGCTTTAATATTAACTAAAAAACACTTGACACGTCAAAAAAATATAACATAATTACGTTAAAAAGGTTATATCCATTTATTTTTAAAATTTAAAAATCAAAATATATTAAAATTTCAGACATAGACGAATTTCAATTTCGTTAGAAAAATTCTTAACTCATTTTTTATATAATGAAACAATGTTTGTGTTCATTTTTTTTTAATATACATGTTAATTACAAAATATATTAAAGTTATGGTGATGGAAGTGAACTCGGTTGTATGGTAAAGATTTTGAAGATTGGAGTTCTTGAGATAATAATTAATTAATCTGAATTGATTAATAAAAGTTAAGATTGAATCTGTACTTGAAAACAAGAATCAAAGTTTGTGAGCGTTAGAGGGATGAATAATAAATGGATTGAAAAGAGAAAATAACGATGATGAAGATCAGATGTGGAATATGTTGATGTTGATGGAACAATGAATTTAATGGAACTGGAAATCAGGGTTTGAGCTTTTCCTTCCACCGTTGTTGAGAAGTACATTACATTCAAGGAAACTGCAAGATCAAAATGTACCCTTTTGGCATAGTTAAGAAGGGTAATTGAGTTATATAAAAATGGCTTTTCAAAATAATTAACTCCTACTGTCAAAATATGATTTTGAAAATATCTCAAATTTATTCAACTAATATCATCAGAGAAGGGCCACGTTAAACCAATCAAGGAGTCAAATTTAATGTAGAGCAAAAGGAAGAGTAGGAATAAAATACAATGCACCTAACTTATGCAGTTATATTACGGCAACTACTAACTACATCTTTGATTTTTTTTTTCACCATTTTTATTAAAAGTTATAATGCAGGGAACATTTTATTATTATTATTATTATTAAATATATTTTTTTCTCTTAAAAAATTAAAATTAGTTTTTTTTCAAAATTTTTATCTAATTTTGTCTTCAAACTTTGAAAATGTGTAGATTTAATTATTTTAACTAAATTTAATTAATTTGATTTGACGTTTTAAACACACATCGAAAAGAAAATGTGTGGATTAATATAAACAACTCAAATATTATTAAGAAATGCGTTTGAAACGTCAAATAAACTTAACAGATTAAATGAACTAAATTAATGATTAAAAATATTGAATACATGCATTTTTAAAGTTAAGGGATTACATTGGGCCAAAATTTTGAAGATTGAATAATTTCAATTTTTAGTTAAAGTTAAAGAACAAAAAATATATTTAATTATTATTATTATTATTATTATTATTATTTATAATTATAATAACCCTTTGATTAAATATATATATTCAATTGTATCCTAAAATTTGGATACTTTGATTAAGAGGGGCTTGATAATAGTTTATTTAATTTTAATTTTAAATAACTGAAAAAAATAGAACAGTTTATAACAACATATTTAAAATAGTTATAGTTATAGTTATGATTGTTTTATTAACTTATTTTCTAAATATTAAATAGGTGAGTTATCGATGATAAGAAAAATTAAGTAGACATATGCTAACAAACTTTTATATATTGAGAGCATTAAATATTATTTTTCTTGAAAAATACATCAATAAACTTTCATTAAAGTCAAACATTATTAAGTAAAAACACGCCTTAGCTTGTTAGGGTTTGGCATGATAACATAAATTATGGAAGGTCAACAAAACTTAATTTAAATACAATTGCCGTCGCATGCAAGTCTAATAATTTCATCAATAAACTTGCTCTTATTTAAGGAAATTATGTCTCTTAATTTTATATATTGTATTATTCGAATTTTTAAATTTCAATTATAATATTAATTTAAAAAAAGTATATAATTTATTTATAATTTTGAGAAAAAGTAACTATATAAATTATATATATATATATATATATATATATATGTGTGTGTGTGTGTGTAAATATATATATATATATATATATATATATATATATATATATATATAATTTTATTTAACAATATGTATTAATATTTTTATTTTATTTTTAACATATATTTATTTTTATTTTATTTATAATTATTTTGACACATAAATATGAATTAAATTATTTTGAATAAAATAAAATAAAATAAATATTAATTAGGTATTAGGTATAACTTTAAAATCTTATATAAATTTCGTAATTTAAAAGCATTAATATAACTACAATATAATTTCGTATAATTCAGTTAAAATTATATTTTTTATAATTTCCTAATTCGTCAAAAAAATATAAATCAAAGTTTAACTTTTGGAAAAGTATACATAATTTTCATAAAAAAAATATTTAAACATAATTTATATTATATTATTTACTTTATTATTTTATCCATGTAAAAGTAATATAATTGTACTATGTTCCTATTATATTATTTTACGTTATTGTTTTGTCATATTTAATTCTTTTACTTTTATTATAAGCGTAAGCCACTTAAAAGTTATGCCAATGAAAACTAGGAATAAAATTGATATATACAAAATTACTGAGGATCAACATTAAATTCATTTGAATTTCTATTAAGTATCTAGTATATTGTACGAGTATATATGTACAAACTTTACAAAGCCAAAAGTAAATTAATTAATGGATATTTATTTTATTTAATGATCAAAAATATATTTTGGAATACAAACAATTAAAAAATTAGTTCTACATTGTAAGTAATTTTTTTTTTGTTGCAAAAGGAATTTGAAGTATTACATTACATTATAATTATTAATGACAAATTGCAAATGTCTGGTTAAGCTTAATTTTGTTGAAAAAAGTACACAACAAAAAAAGTTCAGATAGAAAGCATAAGTCGGGAAAGATATCAGTTTGACTTAATGAAAAAATAAAATAAAAGACGTATTTCATTTGATGATAAAAAAAAAAAATCTCAGTTTTAAGAATAATAGTTTAAATTTGTTATATAAAGACACATGATTAAGGAAACAAGTTAACGTTCTAATGTTTGATGGCCAATCTAAAAATCCCATGTATCTTGAAAGTTAAGAAGAATGGATAATCATATTTGAAATATTGCATATATATTATCATAATCATGATATTGTCAAACTTCATTTTGCAATAGAAATATTTAAGTGTTATATCTAGGTTAAAGTTTCAATCTAAGCAGCACACCTTTGCGTAACTTTATGTGGTTCGAAAACAAAGTATAATAAAAGTCTTCTATAAAAATACGAAAGTCTGTTTTTATTTTATTCAAATTATTTTCATTCTTTTAAATGATAATATATAGAGAGAATAAAAACTTAGTGACTTTTTAATCTAGATTAAGAATTGAAAAATACTCATTTAATTTTGAAGTTATAATTGGAATTATATTTCAATTTTAAAACCCATTCTATGCAGTAAATTTAAAGTTTATTACAGTGACTAAAGTTTTTAATCATATAATTCAATTATTTTCATCGGTGAATCTATATTTTATTATTTTTTGAAAGCTTTAGAAAAAACATTTAGAAGAATGACTTATTTCACATTATACATTTACTCAAACTAATGATAATTAGTTCAATCCTGAACGCGATTCTGAATAATATAGTTGTTTTTTGCCAAACTTAGTTTCACACTTATACTCACCGAAAGACTGTCATGTAAATCATGTTGATTAGCTAATTTGTGAACCCAAATACACTCATAACTTATTATCATGGTATTTATACGCTGTAAAATAATATATCATCTTTTTTAATTAGTAAATAAACCCATAAATAAAAAGTAATTATAGACTCAAACTTAATATAAGATTGCGTTACTATAAATAATATTTGTGACTCCGACGCTTCCATTTAATTTCAGTTAACTAAAATGTAATGAAAGGCAACAAACAATGTTGCAAACAAAAGAAAAGAGAACAAACGAAAATATGATGAAGGCAGAGTGTGATGCTTTCATTAGGTGCATCCATTTGCATTGTTATGCCACTTTCGCCAAATAGGAAATTAAATATTTAGGGCAATATGATCTTCTTCAAAACTTTAAAGATTCTAGCTACCTATTTATGCCCATAGATTCAACCCTCCTTAATTTTTATTTATTCTACGCAAAAAAAGTAAAAACAAAAGAAAAAACACACCCCATGGCCTATAAAATCTCTTGCAAAGTTCAGATAAAACAAACAACACTTGTTCACGTGTTAAAGCCACAAGGGAAAATAGGAAGGAAAATGGCTTCAAAGGGTGTGGTGGCACCCGTCGCCCTTCTCCTTACCCTCTCCCTCCTTTTCTTTCCCATGGTTAGTTCAAACAACCTTTCCTTTCCGATACCATCACTTCCCGTCCCACCACTTACCATCCCACAATTTCCATTCCGACGACCACCACCTCCCATTAGACCACCGCCACCTCCTATTAGACTATCACCACCACCTCCACCTCCTATTAGACCACCGCCACCTTCTATTCGACTATCACCACCACCACCACCTCCTATTAGACTATCACCACCACCACCATCACTTCCTACCAGGCCACCACCACCCCCTACTAGACCACCACCACTTTTTCCATTACCTCCGGTCTCACCACCATTATTGTCACCATCAATATTGCCTCCATTATCTCCTCCAATCTCACCTCCATTATCACCTTCTATCCCACCATCATTATTACCACCTCTAAAGTCACCACCGTTATCACCTCCTGATTCATCACCACTATTCCCACCTTCATCCTTACCTCCATTCTCCCCTCTGGTCTTACCACCATTAATTCCACCTCTAATATCACCACCATTATCACCACCTGACTTACCACCATTGATACCTCCTTTCTCACAACCTCCATTGTCACCTCCTATCACTCCACCATTATTGTCACCTCTAGAGTCACCACCATTATCCCCTCCTAACTCACCACCAATATTTCCACCTTCAACCTTACCTCCGTTATCACCTCCGATCTCACCACCATTATCCCCTCCTGATTCATCACCATTATTTCCACCTTCATCCGTACCTTCATTGCCCCATGTGGTCTTACCACCAATATTTCCACCTCTAATGTCACCACCATTATCACCACCTGACTTACCACCATTGATACCTCCTGTTTCACCACCTCCATCGTCACCCCCAATGTTACCCCCATTGTCACCTCTTATCACTCCACCATTATTGTCACCTCCAGAGTCACCACCATTATCCCCTCCTGAAACACCACCGCTATTTCCACCTTCAACCTTACCTCCGTTGTCACCTCCGACCTCACCACCATTATCCCCTCCTGATTCATCACCACTATTTCCACCTTCATCCTTACCTCCATTACCCCCTGTGGTCTTACCACCATTATTTCCACCTCTAATGTCACCACCATTATCACCACCTGACTTACCACCATTGATACCTCCTGTTTCACCACCTCCATCGTCACCCCCAATGTTACCCCCATTGTCACCTCTTATCACTCCACCATTATTGTCACCTCCAGAGTCACCACCATTATCCCCTCCTGAAACACCACCGTTATTTCCACCTTCAACCTTACCTCCGTTGTCACCTCCAACCTCACCACCATTATCCCCTCCTGATTCATCACCATTATTCCCACCTTCATCCTTACCTCCATTGTCCCCTTGGGTCTTACCACCATTATTTCCACCTCTAATGTCACCACCTGACTTACCACCATTGATACCTCCTGTCTCCCCACCTCCATTGTCACCCTCAATGTTACCCCCATTGTCACCTCCTATCACTCCACCATTATTGTCACCTCCGGAGTCACCACCATTATCCCCTCCTGAAACACCACCGTTATTTCCACCTTCAATCTTACCTCCGTTGTCACCTCCGATCTCACCACCATTATCTCCTCCTAACTTACCACCTCTTTTGCCGCCCTCAACATTACCTCCATTGTCACCTCCGAACTCACCATCATTACCTCCTTTACAACCACCGATTTTACCTTTGTCACCTCCTCCACCTGTTACACCACTTACTCCCCCTCCCCTTTTGCCACCACCTCCCCCTCCACCTGTTACACCACCTCCTCCCCCTCCGTCACCACCTCCCCCTCCACCTATCACACCTTCTCCACCACCACCTCCTCCTCCGTCACCTCCTCCCCCTCGACCACCACCTCCCCCTCCACCTATATCTTCTCCACCACCTCCTCCTCCTCGACCGTCATCTTGTCTAACTTTCCAAGTGTGCACCGACTTTTTGGGTTTATTTTCTCAAATTCCTGGGGTAGACAGTCTTTGTTGCTCCGCTGTCTTAGTTAGTCGTTCTCCCAGTGAAGCTGCGCGGTGCGTGTGTGCCAATGGTCGGGCCAGGTTTCCTGGAATGGACGCTCCTACTTTGACCGGTCGTATGAGAACCGTGTTTGTCGGTTGTGGACGCAATGCAAACAATTTCAGTTGCTAAGAACAAAATATGCATCACAATTAAGATCATATTATCTTGTCTTACTTTATGTCTTTTGTTTGCGTTGTGTGTGTTTAAGAAAGTGAAGGACGCTATCGTTAGTGTCTGCTACTTATATACATATATTCTGGTGGACACTATAATATTATATGTTAATAAAACGTCCATAAAATATGCTATACAATTATAAGTACTCCTTCTTGTATGGGATTCCTATCTTCCTTGCAATATTGAACTTATGTGAGTCCCGTTATTCGGTTCCTTTTCTATCTCTTTTCACATTCTTAAATATTTTGTATACCATCGTTACAATTATTGTGGTAAAAATACTGGTCGGGGCATTGATATTAAAATATCATATTCACATTGGTTTATTATCATAGCTTTTTGTCCAAAGTCTAAGCAATAAAGCATGAATAAGTGGTCAAGATATATCACATCCAGCAAAACGAAGACATATGTGCGTACAAGAAAATGTAGGACCTCATCTTTCACATTGTCAAATGCTAACCGGAAATATGTGCGTACAATTTTCATCCAATTAATAATCCCCAAATTTAGAATATTATAATATATTAAAAATGTGTAATAATTTGTATAACAACAATAAGAATACCAACTCAAAAAAAAAAAAAAAACAAAAAGTAAAAAAATAAAAAAAAAAAAAAAAAAAAAAAAAAAAAAAAAAAAATTTAATATAATAAAAAAAAAAAAAAAAATAAAAAAA
>Ga0214545_1010430_pt1 | contig 13501 bp, 14 predicted proteins | sample CNSS4metaG_FD_160064 | JGI IMG/M metagenome (GOLD analysis project Ga0214545, IMG submission 160064) | Root nodule microbial communities from cowpea collected in UCLA plant growth center, Los Angeles, California, USA - CNSS4 | ecosystem: Host-associated > Plants > Roots > Nodule | place: USA... | reverse complement strand
ACTTAGGGAATCAAAAATAACAAACACAAATGAAAGGGATGAAGGATTAGTGAACTTCCTTTCTAAACATGCTTAGTCTTCTTAAGCATGTGCCTTCATCCTTGGTTGGGGTCAATCCTTCATCATGGTACCTCCTCCGGAAACACATCCTCGAAATCCTAGACGACTGGTATAACAGACGTCGTCTCTACTCTCTCCACCTCCATATGTGTGAAGATCATGTAGCACTGCGCACCGTCCTGTAGTTCCCTCATAACACCCTGAGAGGACACCAACTCATGCTCCTCTGAGTCGGGAAACAGCAACTTCTTCTCCCGACAATCTATCAGAATGCGATTGGCAGAGAGCCAATCCATCCCTAACATCACCTCCAACTCCTGTAGAGGTAAGCAGATTAAGTTCACCCTGTATTTGCGACCCTCTACCTCCACTGGAAGCCTGGCACACAAGGACGACGTCCTGACCAAACCCGACGCCGGAGTAGACACCGCAAGCTCACACTGCAACTCACGCACCGGCAGACCCAACCGTTCCATACACGCATTTGACACAAAAGAGTGTGTCGCTCCAGAATCATATAACACACAACATCTCATCCCAGAAATCACACAATAACCCATAACAAGGTTACCTGAACCTGCAGCCTCAGCTCCGGTCATGGCATAAACTCTGCCCGTCGCCTGAGGCCTATTGCCTCTGTCTCTCCCCTGATGCTGATGGGGTGCCTGAACTGGAGGGCGTGTCGCTGCCCTAGCAAGGTTGGGATAATCCCTCCCAAAGTGGCCTTCCTTGCCACAGTTGTTGCACCTACGGTAACCCTCCCTACGTGGACAAGCGTACCTCGGGTGGGGTCCTCCATATGAGTAACACCGAACTCGGCCCTGCTGAGGAGAAAAGCTCCTAGACTCCTGAGGCTGATGGTGTGGTCTATCATATGGTCTCCTCCGCTCCTCCTGTCTGGGCCTGGACCCAGATGGTCCACCTATCCTCTGCATCGCCACTCCTCATCGAGTGGTAGGGTGTAGAAACGGCTGAGGTGTTTGAACCTCTCAGCATACTCTACTACTGTCTTCCCTCCCTGGGTCAACTGGAGGAATTCCACCTCGGCGTACCGGATGCTGTCAGGAAAGTACTCTGATAGGAATCTCTCCCTGAAAGTCTTCCATGACACTGGCTCATCCCTCTCATCCAGGATGGATTGGGTGCTGCTCCACCAATGCTCTGCCTCTCCCGTGAGCATATACATAGAGAACGCCAACCTGTTCTCTGCAGGGCACATCTTCGCATCATAGATGCGCTCCAAGTCCTTCAGCCATTTGTCTGCGGCGTCAGGACTAGTCTTCCCGTCAAACTTCGCCGGGTGGTGCTTCAGAAAATCCTCTAGGCTCCACTCCCTGACTGTAGGTCGTGGTTCCGGACCAAACACAAGGGTAGCCACCCTGTTCTCCTCCAGCTGGCGGAGGGCCTCCATGTGCTGCCGATGAGCATCCTCAGCAGCTATCCTCGCAGCCTCCATCTGCTGCATCATTGCCTGCTGCTGCTCAAGCGACGCCGCCTGGATGCCTCATGCTGCTGCATCATCGCAGCACTCTACTGTGCCATCGCTGCTACCATCGCCTCTATGGCTCTAGCGATATCGGGTGCGTCCCCCTGGGATGACTGAGAAGCTCAACGAGGAGGTGCCATAGTCCACTGGCACACAGAAAATCACTTGGTTAGACTTGATAAAGGCAAGAATTTTAACTGAACACTCAGAGACACACAGAGAAAGCGAAGCGGACAACCCAAGTCCACAGACCTAAGGAATGACCGCTCTGATACCATAAATGTAACGTCCCATTTAATTTATAAACGCAATTAAAGGAAACGCCACACATAAGGTAGCATAACAACACAGTCCTGGGGTTCTCAACATCACCCCTACAAAACTAGGCACACCACGTTGCCAACAAAAGCAGGATAACTGTTTAACTAAAAGTTTACAATCTAATAACCACGAATACAGGGGCCATAGCCCTAAAGAAAGCATGAAGGAAAGAAGTATAAGATCCATCCCAGATAGCTAAGTAGCGGAATCGCTATTCCCTTGTTGACCACGAGCACCTCGCCCATCTGCTCCCATCAATCAAATTGATGATCATCGCAAGGAAGAACAGCCACATACAACACAACCATGCAACGAAACGGGTAAGCTAGAGCCAACAACATATTCATCATACAGTCAAATATATTTTCATCATCTCATATCCATATAACAACCAAGCATGTTATGACTCTTCATTCAATACACTACGACTCGACTCGACTCATCCGGATACATATAACTTAGTCGGATTCAGCGGATGCTTGCACTTGTGGTGGATACCCCTGCTCGACCCTGAGCTGCTAATCTCCGAGCTATGTGTTACAAGTGTTACAATGAATCAAATCTCCCTCACCACAAGGTTAGCCCTTAATGAATTTCAGGCCTCCTGCTACTCTCACCATAGAAGTCAGTCCGCTCTAAGTGAGACTAACTGACCCCTTGGAGTGTCAGGATGCAGTCCTTACCTTGAATCCTTACCTAGTTATACAGATGGGGCACCACCATGGACACCCACCAACAGGGGCCATGGAATTACGTCCCGACCACTGAAGCGTAACCTTGAAAGTCTCACCTAGAGACCCCAAGGAATTATGCACTGACACAGATCGACCTCATTCCCATAACTAAAAATAATAATTGCCACGCATAGATATACATCACTCGTACCAACCTTTGAAGCCAATGCCTTTCGTGATCCAGGCCCCACTCATTCCAACACCTCATAGTTTATTCATGTAAATAAGATCCAACTCATCATGTTATCATGCCACTTTAAGATTATCCGTTTCATTTAATTCACATGCCAATTCTCATACCAACCCATCATCTACAATTCATGAATCATGCCAAATATACTTCATGCTCCATTATATACATATCACTCATCATACCATCATACTCAACCAAAACAGATCATTCAGGAACCAATAGACATCCAAACACAACACTGTCTCGCCCAACACCTTGCTCGGGCTGAGGGGTCTCCCTTAGGCGAGACAGTCTCGCTCAGGCAAGTTCCCCCTCCGCCTAGGCGAGAGCACAAGATCAGGGGCATGAGCAACGCGGGATCTCGCTTGGGCGAGACCCCTCTCGCCTGGGCGAGTTGGCTGCTCGCTCAAAATTTTGAGCGGGTCGCCTGGGCGACCACTCGTGTAAAAGGAGTTTGGGCAAATCTCTGATTGTCTCGCCTAGGCGAGACTGGCTCGCTTGTGCGAGATTAACAGGTCTCGCCACTGTTTCACTTGCAACAACCATGTTTTTCTCGAATCAACCAAGCATATAAGGCATCCTCACACATCAAATCGAAGCATTCATTCATAAAATCAGTAACTAACTCAAGAACGACCCAAAACAACATCACAAACTGGAACCCTAACTTCCCGTACTGAAAATGGGTTCGTGCAGGATGTTCGACGCGTAACCAAGGAGCACAGCAGCTCTAGATCGCACTAAGGAGCTGAAAACAGAAGGTACACGGAACCAGGGCAGATTAGTACCAAACCCTAACTGCGAAAATACAAGGTAAAACAAAAAGGGAACTCCGATGATCTAGAGGGTACTTACGTGGAGTAGAAACTGATTCGAAGCTAGCTCGAGAGGCTTGGGGAGGAACCCTAGCAGAGCTCTAGTGCGGAAGGAGAAGGTGACGGCTGCTGAGTTTCTGCAATAGTGAGAGTGAGTGTGGAATTAGGGCAGACCTAAGGACTCTATACTTTGGGCCGGCCTTAGGCCCACTTACAAGGGCAGCCCACCAACTTTAGGGCAGAAATAAGATTGGGGCCTTACACCTTACACTTTTTCTTTATTTTGAGTTTAAAATACTTTGAAAATGCTTTTGTATTTTTTAATTTTTTCTCATTTTTAATATAATTCTATTATAAGATGCTTAAATTTTCTATATTTTTAATATTTCTCCCTTAAGATTTTTAGAAAACTTGATGTTATTAATCTTTTTTCTTATCTTCTTTCTATATCACAAGATTTCAATTAAAACAATTTAAATTTTTATCCAATAAAATAAAAAAAAAGTAACTTGTTTATTTTTATTTTTTAGTTTAAAATATTTTTAAAATATTTATCTATTTTTAAATATTAGTTAATTCTATTTTTAAAATTTTAGATTATGATACTTTAGTAATATTTTATTTAACTTTTTTTTTTCTATAGCACAACATTACAATTAAAAATCATTTAAAACTTATCAAATTATGTTTTTAAGATAAAAGATTTTCTTTTTCTTTCAACATATAACAAATTATTCTTTTAAAGATGCAAAAAGATAAAAGATATAACTAGAACATTAAATTCAATCAATGTAATGCAATAACGTCAAGTAATAAAGATTGAAAAATTAAATTAAATAATACATCCAATTTAGTATTTTTTATTTTATTTTATGAATATGTTTTATATATTATGATTACCACAACCATTATTATAATAATATTTTATTGTATAATATTTTCTTAATTATCAATAAAATTACAAATTGTTTTCAAGTAATAAAAAATAAAAATTTAAATGAAATGATACACCACTTTGTTCTTCTTTTTTAACAATTGAAAAGAATGTGTTATAATCTAACTTACCACAATTAAAGTACAATTAGGTTAAAAAATTATTGACGTAGCCTAACAATGAACAAATCAAATATAGCATTTTAAAAACTAATATATACACTTAACCACCTCTATAGTAATTTCTTTTAAATAATTGGTTAGTCATAAGTAATTAGGACTTTCTTGTAGTATAATATTTCAATTGTAACTTAAAATGTTATCAAATTTAATACAAAATAATAATCTTTTCTATTTTTAATTTAAAATGCTTTTTTAGATATGTATTTATGGTTGAATATTTCTCAGTGTTTCTATATATTTATATTTTTTATTTTTTAGACAATGATAATTGTACTATTATTTCATTATCTTATTTTTTTTTATTATATTATATTTCAATTATGAAACTAAAAAAATTTATCAAAACAATTAAAAAAGATACTTTTTCTTTATTTTGAATTTAAAATACTTTGAAAATGCTTATGTATTTTTTAATTTTTTCTCATTTTTAATATAATTCTTGTACCTGATCGATACTATTTTGGTGTGGAACCAAACGATCTAAGAACCCTCTGTGTCGAACCTCCTCCTGTACCTGCAGGCACTCCGACGCTCAAGTCAGAAAGTGATTCGATATGAGGTGTAATTGGTTCAGTGAGAAAAGAATACCTTTACGTGTTCACTAGGCCTTAATTTATACTAATTTCTTAATGGACCTGTTATTATTATTTTCGGGCCGTTTGTATTCGAGGATCAATTCTTTCCCTTTCCGATTGAGGTTGCACGCATCGGTTCTTTCCTTATTGACCGAGATTGTTCGTTTGTGCCTTTGTTAATTATCAACTCTTTCCATTCTGAGATTTGTCCGTTTGTACTTTTGTTAAAGATCAACTCCTTCCTTTTTGGGGTTTGCCCGTTTATACTTTGCCAGATATCGACTCCTTCCTTTTTGGGGTTTGCTAGTCTGTACTTCGCCAAATATCAACTCCTTCCTTTTTGGTTGAGACTGCGCCCTACTCCTCTGTACCTCTGCACCATAATCCACATTCCATCTGGCACTCCCTTGGGCCGGGATGTACTCGGCCAAGAGGGTCGGGATGTACCGGCCATCACACTTATTGGGCTGTCAACGTCGCGCTGGATCGAAGCCCCTACGATTGGGCTAGAGTATAAGGGTTCTCTTACCTGGGCCGGGATTATCCTGACCATTTTCCCCTTACTGGGCCGGGATGTATCCGACCATACATCAACATCAGTCCCCTTAGGCTCGTAGTGAACAAAGTTCACAAGAGGCTATGATGTGTTGTCATGGAAATGGTGCCGAGATGTCCCCAACCACTTGTGTTTATGAGACTTGCTTTAATTATGGGGAAAGAGAAAGTATTAACTTGGCTCGTCGTTCGAGGCTGTCTTGTCATAATAATGAGATGTTGTAGATGAGGAGTTAAAGGAGATGTGTCGACAACCGTTGGATGGAGCGAGATCTCATGGTTATGAGGGGGTTACCCTTGTGAAGGTGGTCCACTATAAATAGAGGTAGGGTCTTGGTGTTGAGGCAAAGGATCCATTTAGGAAGTGAGCCAACTCTAGTCGAGCGTTTCCTATCTGCACCACCCCAGGTATGTCATCCTCCTTTACTTATTATCTTTCCAGTAGGCATAGTGACTCAGAGGAGGAGGGGACCGTGTTTGACTCCCCGTGCAGTGATAATGCTCAAAGGGACGATGAGGACTCTGTAGGTGCTGAGGAGTTCTCGGCCCTGCGTCACCCGGGGTACGAATGGGTAGATCCTCGGGTGAAACTCCCTTTGTCTAGGTTTAGTAAGTTTGTAGCCATAGTTGATTTTCGTAAGAAGTATGACATTCTAGCTGATACAGTAGACGATCGCATTGTTAGTATAGAGCGAGCCAAGAGTGGGGATATTGTATGTCACGGTCGAGAAGGTCATTCGCATGATTTTTTCTACATGTACTCTACCTTAATATCTAATTTTCATGTTTGTCTTCCTTTTGATGACTTTACAATAGGAGTGCTAAGGTTACTAAATGTAGCACCCAGTCAGCTGCATCCTAACAGTTGGGCGTCCCTTCAGGCGTTCCGACTGATATGTCGAGTGTTTCATTTGAGACCCTCCCCGCAAGTTTTCCTGGTTGTCTCTAGTGGGTCAAAGCACCAATGTCTACTTGCGTCTTATACGCAATCTTTTAAAAGGTTTAAGACTAGTTTCTTTAAGGTAGTCATCCGGTCCATTAGGGCTGGATATTTTTCTTTTGAAAATGGCGAGCCCAAATTCCCATTCTACTGGACCAAATGTAAGACCCGCGAAATTTAATTAATTAAATAAATAATTAATTAAAAAATGTGGGAGGCTAGTGCATTTATGACATTAAATTATGTTAAGTATGGCGTGGAAAAGTGCTAGCTCATGTGGTTGAGAGTACTTTGATTATGTGAGAGGACTTGGGTTCGAGTCCTAAGTATGCCAATTGTGTGTTGTTTGTTTTTATTGTTTTAATAATATGTGGGGCCACGTTTTTGTATGAGATAATGCTTGAGTTGTGTGTGTTAGCAAGAAACATAAGTTGGCCTGATGGTTAGCTTTGACTTGGCATTGGGAAGGTCATGGGTTCAAACCTTGGTGAGTCAAATTTAACTCTTTTGGGCTTAAACTTTAGTGTGTGGCTGAATATGAATAGATGAGAGGGACCTTAGCAGAAGGGGGTAGCTAAAAGGGCTGAAAAACTATTAAGTGATGGGCCTTGAATAGAAATAAAAGCCAATTCCCGTTTTTTTTAACCAAATTAGAAGGAACTATAAAAGGCAGCATTTGAGAGGAGAGTAGGGTTTTGGAGGGCTGTTTCTGAAAGCTATAGAGAGAGGACGAGAATTGAAGTGAAAGGAGAGTTAGGAGTGAAGTATTGAGGGTAATTGAAGTGGTGGATTAAGGCAAGCTTTGGTGATCAAAGGAAATTTCCCAATTTCACAAGTTAAGCAAGGGATTTTCAGGTTAGGGGAGCTGAACCCGAATTCTTTTTTTTTACCATCGTATGCTGGTGATTCTGATAGGTTTTGTACTCTGAATTTCGTGCTGCACATGAGTGAATTTTGGGGTTATGGGTTTTGACACTGTTTTATTAAACTTTTAGTCAAAAAGCATGAAGATAATAGGGTTATATTGTCTATGTTGTGGTTATGCATGTTTGGGCTGCTGAGGGGTCTGTTGCAGTGTTAAATTACGCGTGTATGATTAATGGGATTGTGATAATTGCAATGGTATGAATTTGGACAGTGTCAAAACCTACAATTCTCGCTCAGGCGAGTCAGACTCGCCTAGGCGAGATATGCAGGGACGCGAATCCTCAATTTGCTCGTGGTCATCGCTTGGGCGAAGAGTTTTGGGGTTTGGGCGAGAAATCGTATGAGATTGTGTTGTATGTTGAACAACTCGCGCAGGCGAGGGTGATTGTTGTTTTGAGCGGGAGTACATCTCGCCCAGGCGAGACCCTCTCGCCTAAGCGAGATCTCGAGAGAAGATTGGTGGATATTGTTAAACTCGTCGCCTAGACGAGGTATATAAATTTTGGGCGAGTGGGAATCTCGCCCAGGCGATAATGATCTAGCTTAGGCGAGATAGGCTCGACAGGTTACAGAAAGGAGTCTATTTTAAGGGAGTGAAGGGGATGAGAAACTTCTACGGCAGGTGTTATTGCTATATTAATGGGATGAAGGGGAAATTATAGAGCATGGTCTATAAGGCTTCTAAGAATATCTCATTGGTGGGCTAGCTGGTGTTCCAAGGGTTGTGGCCCGGGACGTATCTTCGAGTTGTGGCTCAGGAATGACTTTCCTTGAGTTGTGTGCTCAGGATCACGGAGGAACACGAGGAACCTTGAGTTGTGGCTCAGGTTGGCGAGTGTGCCAGTGTGAGTGTGTTGGTTGTGGCCAGTACGGATGGGTCGAGATGGATTGCCCTCCTCAGTGGTCGCTGACGAGTTTGGTAGTCTTGGGACGTTACGGACTATGTTCGTATTTGGGAACTCCACCTAGCGTTACGGTGTATGATCCGTAGCATGGTTTTCGCATGTGCTCTATCGTTTGTGGCCGATAGGTGTGGCAGCAAGGCACCTGGAGATACTTAATAGAAGATATAGATCACTGCTAACATGGTTGTAGCCATGTGAAAGAAATGGAATGAGGTTCCTTGATGTACTTAATATACATGGTGGTGGCCATGTGGAGGGAAGGTAACGTGACTTCCATTAGGTGCATCGGTGTACATGGTGGTGGCCATGTGATGGAAATAGAATGAGACTCTATAGGAAAATAAAGGATACTTGACATGGTGGTGGCCATGCCGTATAAAGAAAGAATTGGTGTTGTTGTTATATTAATCGTATTGGTCAAACATGTATGTGTATATTGATATATATATTCTTGGTGTTTTGCTTTATCGAGTACCGAGGCCGCCCAGTCAGGTAACTTAGTACAGACTACTTGCTTGTTATTTGACCATGAGGTTGTTGTGTTGTATGACTCAGGAACTACCCATTCATTTGTATCCAATGAATGTGTAAGGAGGCTCGGTCTAGTGATGCGAGAGCTAGCGTGTGAGTTGATTGTTGCGACACCAGCGTCTGGGGAGGTATCCACCACGTCTGTTTGTGTGGGATGCCCTATAGAGGTGGCAGGTCGCAGGTTCAAGGTCAATCTCATCTGCTTACCAATTGAGGGGTTAGATGTGATTCTGGGTATGGATTGGTTGGCCAGCAACCATGTGGTGATTGATTGTGGCAACACAGGGTAGTGTTCCCAGAAGTAGAAGGACTGGAACTGATATCATTCAATCAGGCAGAGAAAGAGATTGAGGCAGGGGCTACATGTTTTATGATAGTAGCTCAGACGGAGAAGAAGAGTACTACAGAGAAGATTAGTCTGATTCCTGTGGTAGATGAATACGTAGATGTCTTCCCTGACGAAATCCCAAAGTTGCCACCAAGCAGGGATGTGGATTTCACCAATGATCTCATCCCTGGGGCTGACCCAGTATCTATGGCACCATATCAGATGGCACCAGTTGAGTTAGCAGAGTTGAAGAAGCAGATTGAGGATCTGCTTGAGAAGAAATTTATCAGGTCGTGTGCATCGCCATGGGGGGCACCGATATTACTTGTGAAAAAGAAGGATGGCAGTTCCAGGTTGTGTGTTGACTACCGGCAACTGAATAAGTGAACAATTAAGAATAAGTACCCGTTGCCGATGATTGATGATCTGCTGGATCAGTTAAGGGGAGCAGGTGTGTTCTCTAAGATTGACTTGAGGTCTGGATACCATCAAATCTTAGTCAAACCAGAGCATGTGCAGAAGACTGCATTCAGGTCACGCTACGACCACTATGAGTGTGTGGTGATGCCATTTGGAGTGACGAATGCGCCTGCTATATTCATGGATTACATGAATAGGATATTTCGGCCGTATCTGGATCAATTTGTCGTTGTATTCATTGACGACATACTGATATATTCCGAGAGTAAAGAGGAACATGCAGATCATCTGCGAGTGGTATTGCAGGTGCTTAGAGAGCATAAGCTTTATGGGAAGTTATCAAAGTGTGAGTTTTGGCTTGATGAGGTGCAGTTCTTGGGCCATGTAATCTCAGCTCAAGGAATCTCGGTGGATCCAGCAAAGATTGAAACGGTGTTGAAGTTGGAAAGGCCGCAAACTGTGATTGAGGTGAGAAGCTTCTTGGGCCTGGCAGGGTATTACAGGCATTTTGTGGAGGGGTTCTCCAAGATGGTGAGTCCATTAACTTAACTCACCAGGAAGGACCAGCCCTTTTCTTGGACAGACGAGTGCGAGGTCTGTTTTGAGGATATGAAGAGAAGGTTGACCACTGCACCTATCTTAGCTATCCCAGACACAGCCAAGAGGTTTGAAGTGTACTGTAATGCTTCCTACCAGGGTTTGGGGTGTGTGTTGATGCAGGAGAAACGACCTGTTGCTTATGCATCTCGCCAACTGAAGGTACATGAAAAGAACTACCCCACACATGATTTGGAGTTGGCTACGGTAGTTTTTGCTCTCAAGACATGGAGGCATTACTTGTGTGGTTCGCAATTTCAAGTGTTCAGTGATCATAAAAGTTTGAAGTACTTATTTGATCAGAAAGAACTAAATATGAGACAGAGGCGTTGGATGGAGTACTTAAAAGATTGCGATTTTGAGCTTCTATACCATCCAGGTAAAGCCAATGTAGTTGCTGATGCTCTGAGTAAGAAGAGAGTTCATATGTCTGCTATGATGATGAAGGAGTTGGAGCTTATAGAGAAACTGCGAGATATGAATTTGAATCTGTACCCAGGTGTTGATCACATACGGTGTAGTATGTTGCAAATCACCAATGAGTTCTTGAATGAGGTCAGGGAGGAACAAGGTAAAGATCAAGAACTGCAGCAGATTGTGAGTGAGTTAGGCACCGAGAAGAGAAAAGACTTCAGGATGGGCAGAGATGGTATCGTGAGATTTAGAGAGAGGGTGTGTGTACCTCGCAGTCGAGTCTTGAGGAAGATGCTCTTAGATGAAGGGCATAAAAGTCGTCTTAGCATACATCCAAGTATGACCAAGATGTACAAGGACTTGAAAGCGACCTTCTGGTGGACGGGTATGAAGACTGACGTGGCTGACTATGTTGCTTCTTGTTTAGTATTGCAGAAGGCGAAAATTGATCACCAGAGGCCGGGTGGTACGTTGGAGCCTCTTGACATTCCCCAATGGAAATGGGACAGCATTTCCATGGATTTTGTCATACACTTGTCACGGTCTGTGAGAGGACATGACTCGATCTGGGTTATTGTAGACAGATTGACGAAGTGTGCCCATTTCCTACCAATCAATCAGAAGATGACATTAGATAAGTTGGCAGAGATATATGTCAGGGAGATTGTTACACTTCATGGTGTGCCAGCGAGTATTGTGTCGGATAGGGATCCAAGGTTCATTTCTAGGTTTTGGCAGTCTTTGCAGAATGCCTTAGGCACAGAGCTGAGAATGAGCTCAGCATATCACCCTCAAACTGATGGGTAATCTGAGAGGACCTTACAATCACTGGAAGATCTACCGAGGACTTGTGTGTTGGATCACCTGGGTACGTGGAGTGATATGTTGCCCTTGGTGGAGTTCACGTACAATAATAGCTACCATTCTAGCATTGGGATGGCACCATATGAGGCACTATATGGTAGGAGATGCAGAACTCCACTGTGTTAGCAGAAGGATGGAAAATCTGTGGTGCTTGGGCCAGAGTTCCTACAGCAGACTACCGAGAGGGTAAGAGTGATACAGGATCGGATGCGAGTGACCCAAAGTCGGTAGAAATCCTACGCCGATAAGAGAAGGAGGCCACTCGAGTTCGAGGCTGGTGACCATGTGTTTCTCAGGGTTACACCTACAACCGGTATTGGGAGAGCTCTGAAATCAAGCAAGTTGACTCCTCGGTTCATTGGCCCGTATCAGATTACGAGGAGGATCGGACCAGCCGTGGTCATCGCTCAGGCGGAGAGTTTTCGGGTTTGGGCGATGGCTCATCTCGATTAGGCGAGTAAGATTCGCCTAAGTGAGAAATCGTTTGAGATTGTGTTGTATGTTGAACAACTCGCGCAGGCGAGGGTGATTGTTGTTTTGAGCGGGAGTACATCTCGCCCAGGCGAGACCCTCTCGCCTAAGCGAGATCTCGAGGGAAGATTGGTGGTTATTGTTGAACTCGTCGCCTAGACGAGGTATATAAATTTTGGGCGAGTGGGAATCTCGCCCAGGCGAGAATGATCTCGCTTAGGCGAGTTAGGCTGGACAGGTTACAGAAAGGAGTCTATTTTAAGGGAGTGAAGGGGATGAGAAACTTCTACGGCAGGTGTTATTGCTATATTAATGGGATGAAGGGGAAATTATAGAGCATGGTCTATAAGGCTTCTAAGAATATTTCATTGGTAGCCTTGCTGGTGTTCCAAGGGTTGTGGCCTGGGATGTATCTTCGAGTTGTAGCTCAGGATAGGGGTTAAGCACGTGGCATTCTATGGGTTGTGTCCTGGAATGACTTTCCTTGAGTTGTGTGCTTAGGATCGCGGAGGAACACGAGGAACCTTGAGTTGTGGCTCGGGTTGGCGAGTGTGCCGGTGTGAGTGTGTTGGTTGTGGCCAGTACGGATGGGTCGAGATGGATTGCCCTCCTCAGTGGTCGCTGACGAGTTTGGTAGTCTTGGGACGTTACGGACTATGTTCGTATTTGGGAACTCCACCTGGCGTTACGGTGTGTGATCCGTAGCATGGTTTTCGCATGTGCTCTATCGGTTGTGGCCGATAGGTGTGGCAGCAAGGCACCTGGAGATACTTAATAGAAGATATAGATCACTGCTAACATGGTTGTAGCCATGTGAAAGAAATGGAACGAGGTTCCTTGATGTACTTAATATACATGGTGGTGGCCATGTGGAGGGAAGGTAACGTGACTTCCATTAGGTGCATCGGTGTACATGGTGGTGGCCATGTGATGGAAATAGAATGAGACTCTATGGGAAAATAAAGGATACTTGACATGGTGGTGGCCATGCCGTATAAAGAAAGAATTGGTGTTGTTGTTATATTAATTGTATTGGTCAAACATGTTTGTGTATATTGATATATATATATGCTTATATGTTTTAACTGTTAGCTCACCCTATCTGCTTGTGTTTGGCGATGATCGTTGATGAGTTCAAATTTTTGCCCTCATTTAATATTTAAATTTGGGGATTTAATTGAATTTTCTGTGCTTAAAGATTGATTTAATTAGGATTTGTGATTATTGGATTTATTGAGTAAGTTTGGTA
>Ga0214545_1010424_pt1 | contig 13507 bp, 5 predicted proteins | sample CNSS4metaG_FD_160064 | JGI IMG/M metagenome (GOLD analysis project Ga0214545, IMG submission 160064) | Root nodule microbial communities from cowpea collected in UCLA plant growth center, Los Angeles, California, USA - CNSS4 | ecosystem: Host-associated > Plants > Roots > Nodule | place: USA... | reverse complement strand
ACCATTAAGGTAATCTTATACTGTTAGTGCAGAACATCTTTTTCTCATTGGCTGTCAAAAAACAGTTTTTCTCAATTCATACTGCTATGTGTTTACTTTTAGGGATATATAATTTTTCAGTTATGTAGGGCAAATTGCAACAACAACAACCAGATATAGACCATAACCCCCAATTATGGGAAACGAATTTTAGGGTTACAAAAATTAGAAATTTAGGTTACAAATCGAAAAAAAAGGGAACTAGAACACAAAAACCTGTCTTCGCGGTGGTCGTGGCCGTCGGAATCGTCCGCGAATCGGAGTTCGATGGTGGCTCTGTGTTCTCCCTGCACTGCGTTCTCTCGCTGCTGCACTCCCTTCGTGTTCCTGGCCAGCAACGTGGTGGATGTCACGGTGGAGGAGAGACGCGAAGTGGTGGAGGTCACGGTGGAAGAGAGACGCGAAGTGATGAATGGGCTGCACTGCCTTCGTTCGTGTTCTTGGCCAGCGTCTTGGGTGGAGGAGAAATGGGATAGGTATGGTCGCGAGAGAGAGAAAGGAAAATGGAGGGGAATGAGAAATCTGGCAGAGAGAGCAGAGCACCAAAATTAAACACACACTTCTGCATATGCTTCTATTCGGAAAAATCAGGTTTCACATGACAATTTCGCCACGACGCCGTTTCGCCTGAAGTTCCTTGACCCACTCGCTCGTGCTCTCACTTTCACGCACAACGCCTACAATGATTAATATTTAGAATAAATAATGCATGCGTTGGTAAGAGCAGTAATAATAATAGATATATTTTTGTTGTCTTTTAATTTTTATAAAAATTAAAATTAGTTTTATATTTTAAATTAAGTTAGTCTCTTCTTTTTAGAAATGTGCAAATTTAGTCTTTTAAATTATTTTTTTTAAGTTTATTTTACGTTCCAAATTTTAGTTTAACATTGAAGCGAACATGTGTCAAATGAGATAAATAAACTAAAATAGTATAATAAAACGTAAAATAAACTTATTAAAATTTGATTAAAATGACTAAATCCTCGAATTTAAAAAGTTGAAAAACTAAATGGGTTCAAACTTTTTGGACAGATATTAATCTCAATTTTCACTTAATATTGAAACACCAAATTAAAGTTGGAGCACAAAAAACATATTTAACCTAATAATAATGTAAATTTATACAACTAAAAGTTATTTATAACAATTAGTAAAAATAATAATAAAATTATTAACTTTGTTATTGTTATAATGTTAAATTATGTCTTTGGTCTCCATTTTCGTAACAAAATATCGATTTGGTTTCTTTATTTATTTATCTCAATTTGGTTCATGTTTTGAAAAATTTGATGCAATCAAGTTTTCTAGTCTTTTCCATTAGTGGTACAGTAACAACATTAAAGGGTGTCACATGTTAGTTCTTATATTTTTTTATTTTTTATTTTTAAAAAAATTAAAAGTTTGCCACGTGTCAACTTTGACGTCACTGCACGTGGCAGTGACAGAGTAATGTGACAGTGAAAATATCATGTGTCACTATCATGCCATGTGTCATCTCATTGTTCTCAAATTGGTCCTATATTTTAATTTTTGTCTCAATTTAGTCTCAATTTTTGTAAAAATTATGCAATATTGTTTCTCTCCAAATTAAAACAAAAATTAATTTTTATATAAATGTTATACAAATATTTTTAATAAATTTGATATTTTATTATATATTTTTAACAAAACTAAGTTTATTTAAAATTGTTTTCAAATTTTAAATTTATTTGTTTTTTTTATTTTTACATAAGGTAGTTAACATTATTTTTAAAATTTATATAATTGTTGTAAGATTTTATAATTTTAATTAACTTTAAAAAATTACTTTTATTAAATATAAATAAAGTAAGATTTTCATCGTTATATATTTTAACCAAATATTATATTACAATATTTAAATAAGATGACATTACAAGATAAGAAAATTAAATTTTTAACAACTAAATTTTGACAATTTTTTTTTTATAACTTGAGATAACATTTTTGGCTAGAAAATACCATGATGAAAATCTCACTTTATTGTATTTAATAAAAAATATTTTTAACGTTAAATAAATTTATAAAATATAAAATAAAAAAGTTAAATAAAGTATGATTACAAGATGAGAAAAGTGATTTAACAACTAAATTTTGACATTTTTTTCTTATAATTTGGCTTGACATTTTTTAAGTGACTTTTTATTTTTTCATTTTCTTATTTTATATTCTAAAACAACTTGAAATATGTCGTCTTATGTCGTAAAAGTAAATAGTTAAAATTTTATTTGTCAATATATGATTGTCCTATATGTTATATACTATAAAAAAAATATTTTAATGAGTCAATTAAAAAATTTTAAAATTTTGAGATTTTAATAAAGACTCAATTGAGATCTCATAAATTCATTCGGGACTCAAAACTTAATTAATTAAGTAAAATAATGTTTTATAAGTTAAATCTATTTAATTTTTTGTTTAGAAAATCTTCAAATATGAAAGAAAAATAAAGAAAAATGAGTAAAAGAATAATCATAATATTGAAATATTACTTTTGACTATTACATGGGTAGATGAGAAAATGTCACTATCATTTGTAATTATTGGGCCATAGGTAAACATGAGACGAGCACGTGCTAAGCCAGGCGCGTGAAGAAGAATGGAGAAACCTAAGAAAATTGAATTTATTGTTATTAATATCATTTATATGTAAGGTAAGGTTCCTTCTAAAGTAAGCAAGTAAAAAACATTTAGTCTTTTACTTAATTGTTAGGAAATTATTAATTTTATTACAAAGGTATTTGGAAATAAACAAAATAGTACCTATGTAATTAAAAATTAATTAAAAATTAATTAAGTTTGAACTATATTTTTTACTATTTATGTATGATTCAGAGGATGGAAAAAGGGAAAAAAATAGACGACTAAAGAAATAAATAAACCTAAATGATGTAGGGAAGTGATGCTTGAAAAATAAAATACCATAAATTATGTAAAAATTTATATTATCTATACTATTTTATAAAGGAGATTTTTTTATCGGTATACACATTTATTTTCCACTTTTATTTTTTAATAATTATTTTCCAAAATTAAAATAATTAAATTATCGATTTTATTTTAAGTGACATTTTTTAAAATTAATTAATTTTTATTTGACAATTTTTTTTAAATTTAACTATTTTTTAACTAAAATAATTATCTATAGTAAAATTGTAAACTATATATATATATATATATTTTTTTTATAATTATATTATTTTTTTAAACAATAATTTTTTTTTTTGTTTTCCAGTTTTATCTTTAATAAATATATATTTTTTAATTAAAATAATTATCTTATCAATTTTAACTTTTTTTATTTGAGGTTTTTCAACTTAACTATTTTTTAAAATTAAAATAACTATTTATAATAAAAAAATACCTATAAAATAAATAAAATTTACTTTTTATTGTAATAATTATTTACATTTAATTTTGTAATTATAATTTTATTATAATAAAAAAATGTGAAAACAATTAAAAATAGCTGTTTATAATAAAAAAAATTTACAAAATAAACGAAAATTATCTATACTAAAATTATAAAAATAATCCATATTTAGTTTTATAATTATTATTTTATTATTTTATTATTATAAAAATGTGAATACATAAATCTTTTAACTAGTATTTTTTAGAGTTATTCGTGACTATTATTTTTAAAGTTAACATTTGATCAAAAGACAAGAAAGATAATTGAATTGAGAGTTTGTAGTTGAAGTGACGCGATAATTTTTTCTTTTTTCTCAAGCAAAGTTTGTGACGGCACGTATGATTTGATAATTACGTAAATATTGAATTTGCATTATATAAGTTCAACCAACATATAAAATATTAACATTATCTTTCATATTAAATATAAAATTTTAAGATAATAAATTTATAAATTTTTATTTTTATATAAAATATTCAACTTTTTATTTTTCTTTAAAGTAAAATTTATAGTTATACTTGAATTTTTAATCGGATTCTCATCAAGTTATTAAACCTTATAACTTATTAGATAATGAGATAATATGAATGTACATTGCTATATAAACTAATTAAAATTAGTATTTTTACGTGTCAAGTGTTAATATTTAATAACACATACTTAATATATATATATATATATATATATATATATATATATATATATATATATATATATATATATATATATTCAAAATACGTAATACTGTATATTAAGAATTTTGATTAAAAATTTTAACAACTCGTGGATAATATTTCAATTCATCCGAGGTGTTGGTAAAGACTACTTTCTTCTTGTTAGTAATATACCAATGTCATTATGTACATACAAGTTAGGCTTATATATTATTGTGAATTAATATCATCATACATAGTAAAAAACCATATGCTGAAGTAGGTGCATGCTACGGAGTGAAAAGGATATATACATATATTTTTTATATTTTTGTTGTAAATATTCTTTTATATTTTATATTTTTAATTATAATTATATATAATTTAAATAATATATATATATATATATATATATATATATATATATATATATATATATATATATATATATATATATATATATATATTTAAATTATATTATTATTAAAATATTAATTTAAATAATACTTAGTTAAATATTTTAAGATTTTGACTGTTATTTTAAACTATGTGTTATTTTTATTAAAATGAAGATATTTATATAAATTAGATATAGTTAAATTTTTAATAATTTCCATAAATTAAAAAGTTAAAAATTAATTTCCAATAAATGAGTGTAAGTTTAATAAAAAATATATATCATTTAAACATAATATCCTGGTATTATTTATTTATTTTTCCATACTAGATTGTTATATATTATTCTATTGTATTCTTCTTATTTTATCCCATTTTCTTATGTTTTTATATAATGTACACCACTTTTAACACTAAATGTATCACCTTTAAAAACATTTTCTCTAAATAACTTCACCTTCTAAATAAGTTCTTTATAAAAATAATTAACTTATAAACAAATTAAAAAGAATTACAAAATAAAAATTAAAAACATTGAATTCAAATTAGAAGTGTTCTTACAATGTCGAATGGACTTCACAACTAATTTAATAACTTTACATTATCTCAGTCCATTATTTTAGTGTTAGATGTTCCAATAGCACATTATTGAAGTTAATTCAAGTAAAGTCCACGTACACACTTCAATAAAAAAAAACCACAAGATTTATCCCAAACACCAAAATCATTCACTTCACCAAAGAATTCACATAGAGATCCAAAATATCATAAAGTTATCAACACCCATAATAATCAAATAGAAATTATGATAATTCATCAAATAAAAAAAATAAGATAATTATACTTTAATTCACTTTTTTTTATCCACTCTTAACCCAACACTTCAATCATCATTAGATCATCATATCACTAAAAATAATCAAAATAGATGATGTAATGGTGATTGAGATAGTGGGTTAAAAAAGTGGGTTAAAATATCGTTATCCTAGAAAATATGTAAGGAGATAGAAAGACTAAGAAAATGTCCTTTTAGAAGTAAGAAGGACTTGTCGTATTGAATTATCAATTTAAAATAAAAATAACTTGTTTTACTAAAAAGTATAATATTGTTCTCATAAAACTAAAATTTTAATTCAAATTAATAAAAGTCAATATAAATTTGTTTATACTAGGAGTGAAAACTATTAAAGAATAAAAAAAAGTTTTATCAATTAAAAAATATGAATAAAAGATTATATTTAATACTTTAGAGAAAATTTCATGTTGGCATAAGCTTTAAGCAAACATAAATTATAATTTTTGTAAAAATGTCTATTTACTAATTATAATATACATCAAAACATTAGACTCACAAGTAGATGACAAAATACTTATATTTGCATGTATTTATAAATAAAACTCGCTATGGACAATAAGTTGATGTTTCATACGAATACCCGCAGACAATAAATAACAAATAATATTCACTTATAATACATATATTATACTATTCATACTCCTGTGTGTTCTTTATTTATAAAAAATTAAAATTAATTTTATTTTTTATTAATTCAATTTAATTAAAATTAAAATTTTAATTTATATTGTATTAGTTTAAATTTAATTAAAATTAAAAATTAATTTGTATTAATTAATTTACTTTGTATTTTATATTTTTTTAGATTTCATTTTAAAAAATCTATAATTTTTTTAAATATTCACCGATAATCACATATATTTGCAAATTTTTTAAAAATTTGTGAATATTTTTTAAATGAGTATTTAGGTAACGAAACTATGTTAAACTTCTGTTGCGAGTCGGGAAGATAATAGATATTATTCGTACCTGACTCGATCGGTTGTTATAAGTAATTACGTAAGATCAAAGAATTATTTAAGTAATCAAAATAATAATAATTGTATAAAAAGTATTTAATTATAAAAATATAAAAATATATTAAAAGTATGAAATGTTTGTTTAGCTTCAGACCTCCTTTCTAGTTTTTTTTCCCTCTTTTGTTATACACAACAAAATCACAAAAGCAGCCATAAACATGCAATTTTTGTTATCCGGAAGCACCATATCAAACATGGACAGTTTCTTTCTTCACCTCCATAACTTTTAAATTCGTTCTGCACCTCTATACATTTTTATATTTCGTATTATTCAAAATATAAATTTTATATTTTAGAATATATAATCTAAAATATATATTATATTTTGTATTATAAAATATACACTCTAAAATATAATATTTTATATTATATAATTTTTTTTTATATATAAAAAATATATATATATATATATATATATATATATATATATATATATATATATATATATATATATATATAATATAATTTGGAATGTATTATGTATTTTATATTTAAAAATATATAACCTAAAATAAGTAATAAATTGTATTCTAAATTATATATTTTGGAATATAAAAAAATTATATATTTTAGAATAAAAAAAATATAGATATAAGTTGAAATTGAAACTATGGAGGTGCATGAAGAAATACCTCAAACATGTTGAAATAGCATAAGGAGGGGTTTTGTATTTTCAAGAAGGAAAAACTAATTTGACACCCCCTTTTTTATTACAGTCTTTAAAAATCTTTAAATAATAATAATAAAATATTGAATTAATTTATTTAATTAAAATATTGAATGAAAAGTTAATAAAAAAAGTAACTGTGATTTAGTTGTATTAACAAAATGAGTGTGATGGCTCTTAAGTCTCTCAACAAATTTTCATACAAATTAATCCTTATGCTTACATACAAGTTCTTTCATATTAAATGTAAAGAAAAGTCTCTTAATCAAATAATTATAAAAGATATATTTCAAAGATTAATTTACATGAAAATTTAATTAAAAACCTATTTATCAATGCACTAGTTTTTTAAAATCAATTCGGATATTAAATTAAAAGGTAATATATTATTTAATAAAAATAACATACCCTTTTTTTCTGCAAAATTTTATTAACTCACGAAAATAAGCTTCGTAATTCTCCCGTCAATGATTTTATGTGAAATTTGATAAAATCAATCTCAAGGAACATTATTTCTTGATTGTTATTTTTGAAAAATTAAATTAAAAATGAAATTACCCGTTCAACTTCAAATTCTCGTAAAACTAAATTTCTTATGCCATACTCTCCCTAAAATGAACAATCATGCAACAGTGTCTTTACCCCCATTCATTCCTATTCTAATTTTTAAACAATAAATATAAGTCAATAATGTCATTCAACTTTTGTTCCCTTAGGAGAAGTGAAGTCCAGCATACTTAGAAAAACAAAATCTAAAAACATTGAACATAAATAACTTAGATCTTATAGCAACTGAGGGGTATGGCAAACCTGGTCCCTCTCCATAAAATAACCAATTTAGCATATTCATAAAAAGAACTTGGTTTTAAAAAAATTACCTATAACTTCTACTTTATTTATAAAATTCTTAATCTGAACTTCATCTGTTAAGTATAAACTACAAGCTCCTTAGCAATAAAAAAGAAAGTCAGATGCAAAACTAGAATTCCAATAAATTTCAAGTCTCTTGGCCAAAGAGAGAAATGAAACAAAAAGTAGATGGGACGATGCAAGTTACTTCAACTCCGCAAGCATAATTATCTATACCAATTTTCTTAAGCTCGATCTCCATCCAAATCAGGTTCCTCATCCATGTTCTGCATCTTAGTTTCATCCATGTTCTGTGTCTTAGTTTCGTATGCAAAGTCTTCTTCATGACTCTCCATAGTTCTTCCATAAACAAATGACTTTGTTCCCATGGTTGTAAAGGGCATCAAGCCAAATGCTCGAGCAGTTTTTATCTCCCTAGCAACTTTTCTTTGAGCCTTGGCACTAATGCCGGTCTATTCAATGATCAAGAAGAAACAGTGTTAAGATCTCATAGTATATATTTTTATGAATTCTTCATAAATACTCACAGAAGAAAAAATGAGAATTTTGTTTTTTTCCGAAAACTCAAATCAACTTATAAGTTAAAAAATTAGGTTTTGGAAAAACTAACATGAAATAACATATAAATTGACTTACACATTAACTTTTCTAACTTTTGGAAAAAATTATTTAATATGCTTTGGGTAGGGAAAACAGTACTAGAGGAATCACTGAGGTACTAATTCTGACATATCCATAATCTATTTTTCTTTCATAATAATCCTTCATCATTCTTACAACGTTACTGCCAATATAGTTTCAGAACTTACCTTGCTTCGCTTGATAAGAATTCCTGCCTCTGTTATGAAATTTGCCAGGAATCTTACATTCTGCATCAAAACATAAATACTACTAAGCCATTTCAAAAAAAGCATTTAACTCAAGGATTAGCAAAACATTTAATGAGATGTGAAAGTGTCTCTTACTATGAGAACATGCAAGTCGTGATGTTAGTTTTACTTTATCACAACACCAATATACAAAAACAGAATATTCATGCAAGTGACAATTTTCACTGCAGCATAGCAATCAGAAGTTCATGGTTGATGCATTACTATAAAGGAACTACTCTGACACAAATGCTAACCCTGAAATCTGCTTGACTAAGAACTTCTTTGGTGGTTACACTGAATTCATTCCTTACGGGAGCCCTGATTACACCAGGTTTGGTAAGATCCAGATCCTATATGAAAAAAGATACTGCACAAATTAGAAAACTAATATGTACACATAATACAAAATAAACATTAACAGAGTAAAGGTTGAGATATCATGCAGTGAACGGGATATTGTAGCCATGGTTGTTTAAAGCAGACAAAATACGATTAGTGATAGGATCAAAAGCATTTAACATTATTGGTTAATCATACATACCATTGAATATGAATAATAAGATGTGTACGAGTTAGTTCATCTAATTTAAAACCCTTTTATGCAATAGACTGAAATTATGTGTCAAATTAAAAAGGATAAACAAGAGATGGATTTGAGTAGCCACTGCAATACATTTTCTTTCATGAGGAGCATCAATAAAAAGGGTTGGATTTGAGGGTTATAATATTTGTTGATCACAGGAAGATGAGAACACCCATTCAAAATTTCCCAAATGCATATTCTTGCAAAAAATATGTATTCCATCCACTTTTAATTGATACAATCAATAAAGATACCTGCAACAAACAACATATCGAGAAATTCAAAACCTCTTTCATTACTATCCAACCATATTCACATGCCTTTATCCCACCCACCCGAATGAGCTCAGCTAATGTGCTCCCAACCATTCCCCACATTTTCTGACACCCACACTGATTACTGATCACACACCACCTAGACCATTACAACTCTTTTCCCACCCAGTCATAGTTTGCAAATGTTCTTTTTTTACACCCTCTATTCTGCTACTCAACCAACCGACACCCATTGTTCTTATTATAGTTATAGTAATAAGGAGCATATCCTACGTAATCAAGATCATACATCTATTATTAGGAACGTTTTTGTTTATTCTTGTACTATGCCTTTATTATTTGAGGATATCAAATCTCCTCAATTTATTTTATAGGTTCATTTTTCTCAATACAGAAAAGTATCCATACTGTCTCAGAAAAATACAGTTTCAGCTTAATACCTCCCTTTTCCTAGAGTTCAACAGTTCTTTTTCTTTTAGAATAACTTGTGAATATCTCTTTAATGTTGTTTTTTTAAACGTATATAATATACATTATGATTATTTTCATTAAAGATCTATAATCTCAACTTAATGCGCATCCTGCTATTCCATTATATAGCATTATTGGAGTCTGTCACTTTGTCCTGCTATGAGTATTGAAAAAATACCCTGCGAGACACTCTTCACTATATTTCATTCTATACCTCCCACCAAAAATGTGTATAATTTATCACTACATCAATTATCAATTTGGACATAAAACATGTAATGCCCTCATGCATATGACAGAACAAGCACAAACAAACATCTAAAATTAAAGATAAATACAAAACAATGATAGCCAAGGAAAATAGACATTGTTATTCAACTTACTTTTATATCATATGTTGAACCAGTTGGAAAAGTGGCATCATATCGAAAAGAATAATCTTCTTTCTCAACTTCCTCCTCATCCATTTCAAAGTATGTGGCAGCATTCTTCAGGTCTTCATCCATTCCATCAGATAATGTGTCATCATTTTCTTCTAGATGATCCATCATATCAGAACCAGCACCATATCCAAAACCAGATCTTCGTCGAGCCATTCCCTGTTGGCCAATCTTTTGAAGAATGGAATCAAACTGGGGATATCTACCACGATTTTCTCCAAACTTCCCAAACTCCTCAGGAGGTTCTGACTTGTTAGCCTGCTGATCACCGGTTTGATTATCTGCTCAAACATTGGGAAGGAAGATCATAAGGAATAATTTTAATTCCATAGTACAGTAATGAGAGACATATACAAAGAATTTTTTAAACATCCTTATACAATTTGGGAAATTGTGATTCTAGCACAGACCACCATACTGTTGAAATTATATTTACATGAGTTGGGTATAGCAATAAATGCTAAAAAAGTCCCAATGATACGTTACATGTAATGTGCAGAAATCCGTTAGGCCTGTGACACAGAACACCTGAAATTCTCATCTGAATAAAGCTTAAATTCATAGAGGTTTACTATATAACGTTTTTCTTCCCTTCTTATAACAAAGATTATGCTAATCTTTCCTGTTTGAATATTCAACAGCAATATTTACTTCCTTTCTGGCCTACTACGTACTTTGAAAAATAAAAATTCAGAAGTGTAGTTAACTCTTCTCAGTACTGGAAAAAAAATATACAAATACCTAAGAACATGAAGAGAAACAATTAACCAGAACCCTACTTAACACGGAAACAAACAGAAGATGACAGATGATGGTGACTCATCAACTTTAAAAAACTGAAAAAAAATGTTGCACAGTCAACGAGATTAAAAACCAACTCAAGTCAGACCTGATACTCCTTGTAAACATTTCTCTTACACTCTAGGAGCCCACCTATTCCCCTCCCCTACCAGGTACTTGCATTTTCCTTCACAATTACAAACAAATCTTGATCCCAAGTGTAGGATTTTGGAAAAACAATGAATACTATCCAAAGAATACATTTTTCTCACATCATATATGGAGAATCTTCAACTATAGGCAGTTCATTCTATATTTACCACAGCCTTGGTGACTCAGACTGGTAATTTCCTATTTTGCTTTTCTCAATATTTGGTTATTCAATCCTGGGGTTGGAATTTCATGCTTTTGATCATATTGTTGGTAAGTTGGTAACTTATTTTATCATCCCAAATTCATATCTCACAAAAATTACTTAACACCCTTGCAAACAGCCTAGAGACTAAAGTTACAGGCATTGGTCAAGAACCCTCTTCCATTCATACCTTTGGATTTAGATCTTCTCTTTCATGATTGTCCACTAAATCTAGCTTCAGTGAAACCACCGACCCATTTCCTTAACTGTTCACTAACCTTTTTCTCTAATTCCTTCAACGTACTGGACCAGAGTATGGAAAGATTATTGGTGCATGTTTTTAATCATACATGGCAACTAATCTCCTTCTGTTGTTAGTACTGACACTGAATACAAATCTCCACTTTATCTGACCCTAAATAATTACTAAAGAAGGGTTCTCAATCTCTCCCATTTGTAGTCTTTTGAAATGTGAATCATGTCAGCTAAATAATCACAATAATAAGTCTAAATTTCAACTCAGAAATGTTTATTCAGATGTTAGGGACCATCACAAGTTAGTTCTATCATGTGTCATATTATAATGAGTTAGTTTAGCCCAGTCAGCTTGCATGTGACAACAGGCTGTAACTGTCCGCAACTGTTTCTGTTTCTTGTAGAGCAAGCTATTTGTAGCTGTATAATCTTTGTTGTGACAGAATTCTAAATACAATGAGAAATAAAACTTCAATTTTTAACAATGGTAAGAGGCGGGCTGGCAAGCCTAGAACTTTTGGTTCACATTCAAACTTTCAATCATAGAGGAGTAAAGCATAAAACGTTCACAAACTTAAACTTCATGGAAACCAAACACATATACAACCAAATCATCAAAATCAATTACCAAAATATCAGTAACAAGGCTGACCATTGCTTACAAAGGAGACAAACACAGACCAAGTACCTGTAAATCCCCAAGTGGAAAGGCTTCTGAACATATGAGTCTGATAAAGCGGACGGGACAAATTGATACTCAATGACCTAACTGCAACTGAAACAATCTTCATTTTCTTCCTGTACCACACAAATCAAAGAGAGAAATTATCTCCCTTCTGTTAACCTGAAATCTAAATTTCTAACTAAACCATAAGAGATGTCTCAAATATTTCCTTATCTGAGGAAATTATATCACAAAATCTCAAAAAAAAAAAACAATAGTTTTCAGTTATACCTTCATAGTACACATAGACAACATACATATGAATACATTTAAGATAACACCTCTCACACTTCAAAATTAGTCGCCACTTAAACAGTGATATAGTTTGTTTGTTCGTGAAATCCAAAATCTGACAAGAAATGAGGTATGCTGAAAAAGTAATGAAGGGCTTACCTTACCAGAAAAAAATGAGAGAGTTTTGGGTCTCCAAATTTAAGGGTTCCAAGTTACGGAAAGTGAAATTTAAGGGTTCCAAATTTACGGCAACCAGCCTCTTGGTTCTGTGTAAGATCCAATTTTGAATGTGAAGGAAGTCACCACTGAAAAAAAAAGGAGTGAAATTCATCACATGGTCATAAAAATTTCAGAAACTTCTGTGCCACAATATGAGATCTATCAGGAGTGCCAAATCAACATTCGAACATGTGATGTTGGGAACAACAAAAATACAGCACATGGGTATTAAAAAACAAAACAGAGATTTTCTAAAGAACAGAAGCAAAAGGTAGGATTTTTATTTTTCCCATTTTGGTGATCTTACCAACCAAAGATGAAAGGGGTGGTGCAGAGTCAATGGAGTGAAGGAAGGAGAGTGAA
>Ga0214545_1010422_pt1 | contig 13509 bp, 9 predicted proteins | sample CNSS4metaG_FD_160064 | JGI IMG/M metagenome (GOLD analysis project Ga0214545, IMG submission 160064) | Root nodule microbial communities from cowpea collected in UCLA plant growth center, Los Angeles, California, USA - CNSS4 | ecosystem: Host-associated > Plants > Roots > Nodule | place: USA... | reverse complement strand
TTAAACTGCAACAAATTCAATCAGTTGATTTAGTTTTTAATTGACTGATTTCACTTAAGTCAAGTGAAATCAACCGATTGATTTGAAAATCAACCTGTTGAATTTCGTAACAGTTTGACTATAAAAGCTATGATTTTGAAAGAGAGGTTTGTTGATCATTTTAGAGCACGATTTGGTTTTAGAAACTTGTGGAAACTTTCTCCTTCGTGATCATAGGTGTTGCAGCTGTTGAAGATTGATCTTGGATCAATTCTTGGAGCTTTTGGCTTGGTTTGAAGCTTGGAGAAAGTGGTTTGTGGTAGGCTAGGTTGTGCTACCACTGAGGTTTGATCTTTCTCAACATTTGTGTGTGTTCCTGGTGGTTTTTCAAGTCTGCAAGAGGGTTCTTGCTGTGCTGGTGTGATTCTTGTGTGATTCAAGAGTCTTTTGTGGTGTTTTTGCATATTTTGGAAGTGTAAGGGTGGATACGTTGTAAAACTTTTGAAATAGTGCAAAGTCAAGCTAAGGTTGCCTTGACAAACTGGATGTAGCTCAGGTTTGAGTGAACCAGTATAAAAATCTCGTGGTGTCCTCTCTCTAACCTTTCTCTCTTGCATTTTCATTTTAAAGTTTCAAGAACTTGTGTTTTAATCATCTTTTTCATGTTCTTGCATGTTTTCATGGCATCTGCAGGATTGAGCATGTTTGTATAATCATTTGGAACTGATCTTGATCATTTTTTAGCATTGTTTCTAGTTTAAAATTCAAATTCGCATTTCTGCATTTTTCCTAGTATTTCAGTCGACTGTTTTTCAGTTTCAATCGATTGATTATACCAAAGCAGAATCTGTTTAGTAAAATCAATCTGTTAACTCTGTTTTTGATCGATTGAAAGTGTATAGTTCAATACTGTTTGCATCCTAACTTGGTGATCTATTTGATTCAATTAAAGGTGGTTTTTAGCTTGCAAAGATAGCCTAAATTTTTTTAACTAGCAAATTCAACCCCCTCCCCCCCTTCTTGGCTTTTCAACCATTTCAAAACTAACAGAAACACTCTAACAAAACAACAACCAAGAAAAACTACAAGAACATTTTAGCAAAACAACAATCCGAAAAATTAGAAGCAACAATAAGACTTTGTAAAATTAGCAAAGTCCTTATTTACTTTGAAAGCTTTGAAAGTACTTCAAAATTGCATGCATAGCTAAGAAAATATTAGTGTGATTCACTATATATGTTTGCAAAATTTATTTAAGATATTTACAATGAATCTCTATTATATGGTTTCCAAACCACATATTTCAAACATTTTTGAATTCATTTAAAGCTTTTAATCGATTATTCTAACATAATTTTGAAAATATTTACAACATCTCTTTGTAATAATAAAGTACTACATATTTTAATCAATTAACCATACTCTTCATTAATTTTTTAAAACAAGTTTAATTGATTAAACAAGATTTTCATTGATTATTATACTGAGAGTTTGAAAACACTTAAAGCACTCTCTAGATTAATCAGTTATTTCACTAGATAGTTGATTATCTTGTTATGGAAACTCTCAAGAATAGTTAATTGGTTTAAAATGCTAAAATATTTTAAGATAGATTTTAGCTTTAGAAAAATGTTTCTTAATATAGGTTGTGTGTTGAATTAGAAAGTCCTAATGAGTACCTTGTGTGAAAGACAAAAACATATAAAAGAAAGTTAGACTCTAAAACTTAATCTTCATTGTTAGCATCTGCAAACATCATCAAAACATCTTCATCTTAACTTAGGTCTTTGAATCTCTTCCTCAACATCAACAATAGAGCTTTTGAACCTTGTATTTGTTGGAAGGTGTGTTTTCTCTACCTAATGAGCAAACCTTTGTATCTTTTAGATCACTCCCTTTATTCACCAACTCTTTAGTCAGAAGTGAGTGTTTTCCAAAGAATACTCGTGTTTTGTCAAAAGTGACTAAATTAAAAATAATATTTTAATTTGTTAGTTAGGAGTGATTAGTTTCCAAACTATGCTTGAATTTTTAGTCAATAGTGATTATGTGTTCAAATAATATTTGGCTCATTTTAGATAGGAGTGGTAGGGCTCCAAATAATACTCGATTGTATCTTTACATCATTAATTTACTTAGTGAAAGTTAACCAAGTTTATCCAGATCTAAACGTAGTATGCATTTACATATGGACAAACATAAAAGATCTCAACTTAAATTCCTTTTATCCTTAATCTCTTGTATATTGCATGTTATAAGATCTAAACTAACTTAGGGGGAGAGTTTTTCTTTTAAAAAGGTTTTAACACAATTCAACCATCTCTTCTTGTGTATTTCCCTTGTTTTCACACTTTTCATAAAAGCTCAATCTCTTAAGGGTTAAACATCTTATAATGAGTAGAGGAAAGACCCAAACAATGGTAGGTATAGAACAACAACTAATAGTTAAAGGAACATCTCTCACTATGCCTCTAACCTTCCTTGGACAAGACTTTTCTTATTATAAAGATTAGATGAAGATGTACTTGAAGTCCCCACACTTTTAGTTGTGGCAAATTATCTCCTAAAGATTTTATGATCAATACTTTTGAAGAAGAGTGTAATAGAAAAGAGTCCAACTCAATAGAGTTGAATAAGTCTCGTTACACTCTCATGGGTGTTATTTCAAGAAATAAGTATAAAAATTATGTAGAATTGTTGTTAGCCAGGGAGATATGGGACTCCATAATGATAAATTATGAAAGAAATGATTATGTCCAACAGAGCAAAGCTACCACTCACAAGATAGTATGAATCGTTCACCATAAAGGATGGTGAAACAGTGGATAATATGGTTGGAAGGATGTAAATAATCTTCAGCTCAAAGCCCTTAGTTAAAGCTTTTCAAAGGCTTAGATAATTGTAAAGTTGTTTAATAGTATGTCAAAGTTATGAGAACATGAGACAACAACCATTGCATAAATGCATGATCTGAGAAAGATCACCTAGGATGAACTTTTTGAATTCTTGAGAGTGGACGACATGCATCTTCAAGATCATGATCAAAAGGAAGCATCCACCTCGTCAAATAAAGTTCTTTAGGCTAAGGCAAAGTTGGTATAAGTCAAACAAAAAGTGTAAATAGATCTAAGGTCTAGTATAACTCTCATTTATGTCATAAAAGTGTAAGTAGATACTTAAACAAAAAGGATAAGGAAATAAAAGGTTTAGGAAGAAAAAGGATAATATCTTAAAAAAGGAAGAGGAAGGATAATGGTAGATCTACTATGAATGCATAAAGTTGGCCACACGAGGTTGTATGCTCCGACAAAGACAACGTCTGCATTGCCCCACTTTCATGGACTAAAAGTATAGTCAAGAGGATAATGAAAAATAGTGTGAAACCTGTGTTTTATTTTTACTTGGCTAATTGTGTGCAAGAATCCAAGGTTACCATATCACCACCCTTTAGTCCCCTATCCATACAATCCTTAAAATAATATTACTTTCTTTTACTATCCATTCATTGCCATTCATTTTAAATTTCAATATCATATTTCCTTTTGCAATCATCCTCTATTAATGTTGCATACAATTCCTAAAAAGGAAATTTATAAAAAATTTAGTCAAACCTTGGTATTTACAAATACAATTCATCCATTAGTTGGCTTATATATATATATATATATATATATATATATATATATGTATGTGTGTGTGTGTGTGTGTGTGTGTGTGTGTGTGTGTGTGTGTGTGTGTGTGTGTGTGTGTGTGTGGATGTGTGTGTGTGGATGTGTAGGTGTGTGGGTGCGTGTGTGCGTGTAGGGGGGTGTGGGTGCATGTGTGCGTGGAAAATTGGACATAACCCTTCTAGTGTTTTCTATGTACATTTAAATCCTTCATCCATTAGTTGACTTAAAATATTATACAAGGTTACTATAAAATAAAATAATAAGTATAGAAACTTAAAATAAGAACAACAATCAAAAAGGAAAAAATATAGTTCTCTCATAGGTAAAACAATAAACTTGTTTTATTTGTAATTTTTTTCTATAAAACTTAAAATAATGTGAGTTTTGAATCTAACCCTTGGTTTTAATACCTTGGGAAACTATTTCTAAAATTAAAAATTCCAAATTGTGTATGTAAAAATATAGAATAAAATGAGCAGATCGTATACTGAAAGAGAAAAATGTGTCAAAATAAAGAGTATATTGGAGTTGACCCCTTACCTTGATGAAGTGAATGAAACTCTAAAATTAAAATGAAAGACTCAAAGTGATGTACTTTCCTATTTAAGTTGTCTCACAATAAGCTTTAGAAGAAAAAAAAAAAAAAAAAAAAAAAAAAATATATATATATATATATATAGTTTATAATGTAGGACTTATGAAGAATCGAAAGGAATAAATCCTAGCTCTAGCTCTAATTGAATGAAACTGGATAACTAAGAATTCAAATTTTTAAGAAAGGAAGAAAAAAGAATAAAAGAAGAAATCTTACCTTAAGTCTTTCTTTCTCTTGTTGTGTGAAATTATGAGAAAGATGTGGGAGAATACCTTAAGTCTTTCTTTCTCTTGTCGGAAATTATGAGAAAGATGTGGGAGAATACCTTAAGTTTTTCTTTCTCTTGTTGTCGGAAATTATGAGAAAGATGTGGGAGAATATGTTATATTTATAGGCAATTTTTTCACAAAAAGAACAAAGATAATTTGTAAAAGAAATATGACTTTGATTCTAGTAATTACATTTGAAAGGTTACCATTGGAAGAGAAGAATAAAAATCTACTCAAACTTACATTAAATTTGTCATGTCATAGCGATAAAAAAATCTTCTTATTTTGTTCTTATCAAGGATGCACAAAAGTGAGTTTAAGTTCATGTGTTTGTATACACAAATTTTCTATTTTAACCCTTATTAATTCCAAAATCATGTATTTCATACCGAAAATAAATAAAATAAAAAACAAGTATTATTATAAATTTAATAGTTGTAAATTGAATGAATTATTTTCATTAAAATTTTAAAGTGTTTAAAAAATTCAACATAATTAGTTGAGACTTAATTGTAATTATTAAAAGTTGACAAAGGACTAAATTATTCATGACTAAGTTGCAAATAATAAAAAGTAATTAAAGAAAAAATTGAAATTATTATAAAATACACAAGGATCAATTTGGAATTTAAAGAAATTAAGAAACTTATAGAAAATTATAAAAAAAAAAACTTTTTGGAATTAACAAAAACTTACAAAATTTTATTTTTTGAAAGATTTAAACTAAATTTTTAAGTCAATAAGAAAGACAAAAGCAATAAATATTAGCTGCTATATTAGGTTCATAGAAAACAAAAAGTGTTATAAACTTTCTTTCTCAATAGATTTGATTTCCCTATTTGATACATTTGATTTCTTAAAAACATTTTACATGCAAAAATGATTTTTTTTTAAATCTTTCTTAAATGAATCTTTTGCATTCTCAATATACATAATGTTTTAAGCGAAATGCATCCTCAATGTTAGGCATGTCAAAGTAGGCTAGATCCGCCATTCCGTCAAGAGAAAGGCGGGTTGGGTTGTAGTTTCTAACTCGTTGTGGTTTGATCCGCTTAACCAACCAACCTTTTTTTATTTTTATTTTTGTTTAAAATATAAAAATAAATAAATTTTCTAAATTATATAAAAAAAATTATACACAAAATTTTTTAAAAAGTTAAAAGAAAATTAAAAAATTAAAAAAATTAAAAAAAATAAAAATAAAATTAAAAAATAAAAATAAAATAAAAAATAGGTAGCGGGCCAAAGGCAGGACAGGCCAAAACGGGTCGGGCTGGCCGTTTTACCACCCTTACTCAATGTTTTAATTATCCAAGAAATGACCAAGCATTGTATGTACCATCTTCATTCATGGCTTAACTATATCAATAGTAGTTGACTTCATTTAGCTGTGGTATGACAAAATATGGACAAAATATGGAGATAATCCAAAATATCCCACAAGATTTAATATTTTCATATTAACGGTAATTATGACAAATATCGGTATTCTGATTACACCATAATATTTCTTAATATCATATACTTGTGAATACTTAATATAAGAAGTATGTTGGCACAATATTATTATCATTACTAATTATAAGATAAGTTATTATTTTGTATGATATTCGTTACTAGTTTTATCATTTGATCTCTGGATCCAAAAATCCTATAAATACCATCAATATTCGCTGAAAACCCTATAAATACCACTAGTATTATCTTGGAAAAACATACACTCTTATATGCTCATTCTCTCTTACAAAAGGATCTTTACTCTCTTACTGACTTGAGTGTCAAAGAGTCTTTTGTAGATGAATCTTATCCTATGTTTCGACACTCTAAAACATCTCATCAACGTGTATTAAAGTCATCAACATCTTGTATCGTCTCAGGTTGTGCATAAGAACAAGAATCATTCTTAGATTCTCCCTTTGGTGTAAGTAAAATGGGTTAGAATGATTTTGCGAAAGATCCATGAGAAAAGAAAACTACAGAGAAAAACAGAGCACACCCAAGAGATAGAGAAACAACGAGAATAACCAAGAACGAGCAAAAATTAGTAATTGAAGAAAGAGTGAAAGCACGAAAGCAAAGCGGGATCCCACTCTGATACCATCTTTTGCCATGAACGCGAAAGATGAACACAAACGCCAAAAACGAATAATATAGAGAAACGAGAAGAAAGAAATGAATTAGAGAGAAAATGTAATAAACTGATTCTATTTGTTTTTTAACATACAGCACATGTACAGTACGTGATGCATGTCATATTTATATACATGCAGATACGTGAAAAATGGAGGCCCAAGGCCCATAATCGTAAAACGGCAAGAATAATTGTTTGCGTATTGGACGCAGCAAACTAAGCTAAGACTTGTGAATGAAAATATATATTTGTTTACATTAAAACTCATTTTATGAGTATTGTTGTGTGAATATTAAAACTAAAAACTTAAACATCGTCTGTTACTAATTTGAGTCTAGCATCAATGCATCTCATTCCGTATCGTCAACCTTTATTAACTCTGCAATATTTCTTACTCTTCAAAATTGTTTAGATATCATTTTATAAATCCTATAGATAGCGCTTTTGAAGCATATCTTTAGACTCGAATTTGCATTTTATAAAAGTTAGTCAAATTTGAACCTCCATTGCTTTAAACATTGAACCACTCTTAAAACACTAAAAAATGTTTAAACATTAAACCACTCTTAAAACACTAAAAAATGTTTGCACATGGCTCCAACACAATGTAAAAGTATTTTATCCATCAAATCTGGAAGTTTTCTGATTTTTGCTCCTTTCAGATGATGGTCGGATTTTCAAATTAAATATTTGGGATCATAACATTTGCTCATCTCATCAAATCTTTTGTTGTTTCTAATTTAATGCGGTTCTCGTTTAAACTGTTGATTCGGAAATGAGTTACTGTACTTAGTGAAAATCATCGTATTATATGTTTCCAAATTTCAGAAAATCCAACACATACTTCAAACAAAAAAGTCAAGATTCTTCGTAGAAGCACTTTCTCAACATTAATGTGCAGGTAGAAAAATTCTAATGCAAGATGTTTTATAAAATAGCATGCTCATCAAATAAGAATAGACGCCAGTTTTTCCTGCATGAATCCCTTTCTAATGAACATAAAATTACAAATTGAATAAGGTAATAATTGGGAACTTAATTTGCACTGAACTCATCGACATGATGAACCTAATACAAAAAGATGCAATGACTATACCTCATGGTCCCAATCACTGTTTTTACAAATTAAGTCGACAGATTATGCTGATGCTATTCTAATTCAGAATGCATTGTTTCCAGCTTTGGAATGAGTATGCACACACACTTACTCAAGAAGCTTATTGCAGGTGCCAACACCAACAGCAGCAGCAAGATGCCATGCAGCATGAAGGTAAGGAGTTTTAGGAAATAAATCATCAGCTACAAAAAGCATACAACCAAGTAATGACGACATCTTATGCACTGTGTGAGCCATCCTCAAGTCTGGATGCTTCAATGCCCTTTTAGCAAATGCTACCTGAATTAGAAAAATAATGGTGAGAAAAGCTTAATTCTAAAATGTTTACCTCTAATTTTTCAAGAGATCATATCATGTTACTAACAATACATACAAGAGCTGTGCCAGTTCCAAAAACACCTTCTTAAAGAATATATTCCCAGAATGAAAAGGTATTAATGATAAAACATTACACTTTTGATGCCCAAACACCAAAATGGGAAGTATTGTAGCTAGATATACTTTTATATACTAATTATTTTACTCAAAACATTTATTATTAATTTATTTTTGCAACTTTTAACTTTGTCATATCCTCAAATTAATCGACAGAGCTGTAAAGCATTTTAAAGGCCACAGTAACAACATTTCCATACATTTGCATGAATGCTTTCTATGCTGTTAATGTATTCTCATTCTTATTTTTTATAATAGGTTTTTGTGTATTATTATTTTTGTCCAATTCCTTAACCACTGTCTTTGAGACATAGTTAGATAAATCCATTTATATTTAGGCAAAATTTAAATATATAAATTAAAAATATGTAAACAGGAAAAGAATATTATCATTAGAAAGCAATGATGAAATCGTGTTTGATGAAGAAATAAAGTATTAGTAGGAGATATTTCATTATGTAAAAAAAAAGGATTTTTATTTTACTATAGAAATTAAAATAAGCTCTTTAAATTGCTACATACAGGATAACTTAATGAGTATATTTTAAGAATACTATTTGAAAAAAAATTAAAAAAAAAAATGAGAGTCTGTGGTGCAAGTCATGTGACACATTGATAAAGTTTAAATTGAGAAAGGTCTAGCCAAAATTAATATATACAAATTAATAAGTAAATTATACAATACTACATATTTCAATCCTTTTATATAAAAAAGAGATGGTTCATATTTATCTTTTTCTTTTTGAACAAATTGAGCATCATGGCAAACCATCCTCCACTTTACAATATTCTTGTGGAGTCCTAATGGTTAACTTCGTAACCAGGCTTTACAAATAAAATGTAAATCATCATAAATAAATAGTTGTAAGACTTACCTCCATCATCCCAGTGTGAATAACTGAAACCATCATCGGATTAACAGGAAGAAATATTGCAGATGCTGCCATCAGTAACTTGGGATTCTCATTTCTGAGGGCCATTGACAAACACTGCAGAATGGATTTTATATTCAAATATGATATCAAATTGATTTACTCACAAAAAAGTATATAACAATATCATGCTAGACAATAAAGAAAAATGCTACACATACACAAAAACATGTCCAAATACGCAAGTAATGTGCCTTCTTTATTTCGTTGTTATACTTAAGCAAAAAAAACAAAAAAGGAAACACTTGAAGGGACAGAGGATAATAAAACCATGAGAAAAACAACAAGACATTAATCAGAGATAATCAATGTAATCTTCACAAGGCTTCCTCACTTTTCAAATTGGGTTTTTAGGATTAAGGTAGACTTAAAAGTTCAGATTCTAAGATTATAAAAGCCTATTTTTGATCTATTATTGGATACTTGTATTTGTCTATGCTCTAGATGTCTATTCATAAGTGTGAGAGGGTGTTATTATTGAGCCACCCACATTTGTCTATGTTCCAGATGTCAAGTCTTAGGCATTAAACGGTGTGGTTGAATAACACATTGACTGCAATATTGTCAATATAATCCTTATACAACTTGAGCAATCCTTATTCATTGTAGTGGTGGTATAATTTCCAGTCATTAGGTCAAGACAATATTGATAAAAGCTTACTAGTACAGAATATAGCAAATATAATGAGGGTTTTGCACATCATTGAATAGCCAATTATATTCATCTGTATGTTACTTACAACAGTTGTTGTGGCTATCATTGTGTAGTCAACCCATCTCAAAAATTTCCTCAACCTTCCTCTTGAAGAATGATACATGCTTGAGGCCACTCCAACTCCAATTAATGAATTAGCATACAACTTTGAATTGACATTCTTCCTACATTACACAGTTACTCATAAGATTACATAAGCTATTTTTCTAGCCAAAATAATTTATGATGCTAGAGGGAAATATTACCTGGGGGCATGGATTCCAAGAGCTATAAAAGGAATTGAAGTAACCACATTAGCAAACCTTTCAGCAAGATTCTGATCACCTGATAAAGAGATGCAGTAATAACAATTATTTACACAAGATTGGATCATTTATGGGAAGCAAATTAACAAAACATCAAATGGAAAGAATAATTCTCAATATTACCATGACAACTAATACTACAATGGATGGGTCTTAAGCATGCTGGTCTCTGGTGCCACAGTCTTCTGGTACATGTAAGAAGTAGGTTAGTGGTGCGCATGGCGTGTAAATTTCAATTCTTTGCAATGTCATAAAAAAATTACAGTCAAGTAAAAATTGTATGACATTTCTGCTGGGTACATATTTCACTCACTGCATTAGCAGCTGCTGATTTGCTTCAGTAGTTGACGCTCGTCCAGTTGAAGTATGAAAGTCCTCACTTTGAGTAGTTTCTGTCAAATCAAACGGTGAGTGAGGTGTCACTTGAACTCCATGGACACCCTCAAGGGCTCTACTGTGATTCAATATGCTCTTTTGAGTCATGTCCTCCCCCACAGAAGATGCCGGTCAACTTAAGTACCAGCAAGAAGTTGCTGGCACTGATCGGTTGGAGAGTGGAGTCTAGCCAATGCTGCATTAAAAATAGAATTTTGTTATTACTTCACAAAAAGTTGGAGCCAGGTACGTAGTTTTAACTTTCGCCACAATCAAATTTTAACATACAAGCATGAAGAACTACTGATGGCAGTGATTATATAACAAATGAACCAAGAACCCGCAGGTGACCTTCCCCTATTTAATGATTAAAATAGTGGAAGAACTGCTAATGGCAGTGATTATAAAACAACTAACAAATCATCTAAGAATTTGACTCAGGTGACCTTCCACTTTTTACTGTAATTTGTAATTAATTGGCCATGATAAAAATTCGGTTGACTTCAAACTTCAAAATTAAATGAGATGAATATCCCGAATTCGTTCAACTTTCTTTGATATGTCCTATATAAAGTTGTTCGGCATGAACCTCTTAGTAATATATACATATCTATATCTACATATATATACACACACATAAATATACATACATATACATATATATATATATATATAGAGAGAGAGAGAGAGAGAGAGAGAATCATGAGATGAATATCCCAGATTTCGAAAGAATTTGCAATTCAGCACTTCAGATAGCTGAAACGCGATCATCATCTCTCTTCAGAACGTCACAATTAAAACAACCTAAATATAATCTCCTACTAGCTATGTACCATAGGCATGCAAGTACCTTTAATTCATTGGTGAACAGAATAAGACAGGTGAATACACAGGTAGCCGTTGGTGACAAAATTCCTCTTACGAAAAAATCCAATGCATTAAGATATAACAAAATTCCTCTTATAAAAAAACACAATGCATTAAGATATAACACAATTCCTCTAACGGAAGAGCCCAATGCACAAAGATAAGACAAAATCCCTCTTTCACTATTGAACTGAAAAAAAAAAAAAAATATCATCCTTTGCAATTTGTATCCACTTGACTCAACACGATACACTATTGAGCTAGTGTTATAAAAGACAGAACCAATCCTAGATCAACCCAATAGCCAACATATGCCAGTTGATTCGTACAAATTATTTACATCATCAATGCATCGAAATCAAACTCAAAATAATATTCCTATTTATAGACCTTTACCATACACTCTCAATCCTAATTATAGGGAAACAACCCTTTAATTCAGAGAGATAATCTAAAATATTACTAAGTATTTTTACGTTTTATGTTCTCAATTGAATTCTTATAAAGCTAATCCTCATCCGTATTCCTTCATTATCGAATTAACTACGAAAAACCGCGTTCCATCGCGAGTCTCAACGCAACAACAACATAACCTGCCCAATTACTCTACAACGTTTCTCATCATCGTTCCTAAAGAAGAACAACAGTATAACCGGCCTAATTACTATATCAAGTTTCCCTTGAATTAAACTCGAACAGCAGTTAAACCATGATTCGGCTTCAACTAAGAACCAGAAAGAAGAAAACAAAAGTTTACAATAATGTGTGTGTGTGTGTGTGAGAGGGAAAGAGAGAGAGAGCACCTGAGAGTGAATAGGTAGCAATGCAGAAGCGCGTATTGTATTTATAAAGGAGAAGGAGGTGAAGGTGGTGATTGATTTTTCAGTTGATGGGTATTTTGAATTTTGAGATATAAGAAACAAAAATAAAAATAAGGGAATAGAATAAGGGAGAGGAAGATGCTGCTTACGCAAGAATCTTCCTATTTCCCTCCACGCATATTCGCTTCTTTTTCCAATTTCGCACTGGAAAACCCAAATATACCCATTTAACAACTACTGTTATCTTTGTCTTCCAATTTTGTACTCTATTTTGATAACTCAGTATTCGTCCTTCTCTCTTCCCAGACTGTTCTCGTTGTTCTGACTCCAACAAGTCAAATTATTAGGTCTGCAATATGACTTGGCATTTGGCAACTTCGTAATTCTACTCTAAATAGTCTTTTCCTTTTCTTTCAAGTTTGGTATATAATTAAAATTGGTGTGCTAACACATAAAATACAGATATTAAGTATACAGTTCATACATTTTGTTATTAATATAATTTTTAGTTTTTACTATTTTACAATATGAATATTATATATATATATATATATATATGGTACTAGTGCAAAATAGTAATATTAGAACAACATATTAAATCGGTTGTCACGGATCCATGTAATAAAAAATACTATAGCAATTTGATAAATATCGGAAAGTATAATAGATCGGTAGTGATGAATACCAATTTAATATGCCTATATTAGATTAATTATGGAGGGAAACAATCTAATATATCACACTATAAGAAAATATTTCATTAACCACTGATTTTAGAAATCAAGAATTGTTAATCACTATAGTGACCAATTTAGATACCAATTTACAAAATAAAAAATTATTGGTTACTAAAATATTCACTATTATGAATAAATATTTATAATTGGTCTCTAAATCTATTATATCTATAAGAAAATGAAGTATTATTGAAATTTCTAAACCACCCTTATTTTAAAATTTTACACTTATACACTCCTTAATTAATTGGTAATTTTGCATCGACCTATTAGTCGATTTACGAAACTGACCTTACTACGTTAGATGCACGAAATTGCCACTGAATTATTACCCCTACTATCTTTTCTTATTTATGAACATGTCACTCATATAATATTTTTATTATTATTACTATTATTAAATTTATTATTAATATTATTATATTCTTATTATTATTAGGGATGGTAACGCGATAGGACGAATACAGCTATCATAACTAGAGATGATAATTAAACTCGTCTCCGTGAATATCACTAGAACCCGTCCTCGTTTTAACGGAGAATCTTCAAATTATATATAT
>Ga0214545_1010421_pt1 | contig 13511 bp, 4 predicted proteins | sample CNSS4metaG_FD_160064 | JGI IMG/M metagenome (GOLD analysis project Ga0214545, IMG submission 160064) | Root nodule microbial communities from cowpea collected in UCLA plant growth center, Los Angeles, California, USA - CNSS4 | ecosystem: Host-associated > Plants > Roots > Nodule | place: USA... | reverse complement strand
TAGATATTCCGGTGTGGAAGTGGGATAGCATAGCCATGGATTTTGTTACCCACTTGCCTCGCACCGTGAGAGGACATGATGCTATCTGGGTGGTGGTGGATCGTTTGACGAAGAGTGCTCACTTTTTAGCGGTGAATCTCAGGATGTCTATGACCAAGTTGGCCCAGCTCTACATCCGAGAGATAGTGAGACTTCATGGAGTACCTAGTAGCATAGTGTCTGACAGAGACCCCAGGTTCACTTCCAGGTTCTGGCAGGCGCTGCAGGAGGCTATGGGTAGCAGGTTGAGGATGAGTTCTGTTTATCATCCTCAGACGGATGGCCAGTCAGAGAGGGTGATTCAGTCCTTGGAGGACTTGCTGAGGACTTGCATCTTGGACCATCTTGGTAGTTGGGATGAGGTGTTACCGCTGGTGGAGTTTACCTATAACAACAGTTACCAGGCGAGTATAGGGATGGCACCTTATGAGGCTTTGTATGGGAGGAGGTGTAGGACTCCTTTATGTTGGTACCAGGATGGTGAGTCAGTTTTGGTTGGACCCGAGTTGTTGCAACAAACCACAGAGAAGGTGCAGTTAGTGAGAGACAGGTTGCAAGCATCCCAGAGTCGACAGAAGGCATATGCTGACAGGAGGAGAAGACCCCTAGAGTTTGAGGCTGGGGAGCATGTGTTCTTGAGGGTGACCCGAACCACTGGTGTGGGGAGGGCTATCCGCTCAAGGAAGTTGTCACCTAAGTTCTTGGGTCCGTATCAGATCTTGAGGAGGATAGGGCCCGTGGCTTACGAGGTTGCATTACCACCCCAGTTAGCTAATCTACACCCAGTCTTTCATGTTTCACAGCTACGAAAGTACGTTTTTGACCCATCACATGTGTTGGAGGCGGAGGATGTGGAAGTCAGGGAGAATCTCCAGGTAGTGGTACAGCCCGTGGCTATAGAGGATCGCCAAGTGAAGGAGCGGAAGGGAAGAGCCACTAGTCTTGTGAAGGTCATATGGGACCGGAGGACGGGTGACTCTACTTGGGAGCTAGAGGAGGACATGAGGAGTTCATATCCGCATCTATTCTGGTAAGTCTAATTTTTCGAGGACGAAAAATTTTTGTTGTTGGGGAGATATTGTAAGCCTTTTTTTCCTTCCTTTGCTGTCCCAGATGGTGTGGGCCTGGCCCTTCGTAGGCCCAAGGGCAGCCCTCTGAAGGACACCCTACCCTACCAGCCCCCTCTCATTTCTCACTTACCTCTGTTTCAGAAAAACAGTGAGCCTTGGTCTCTCTTGCAGCAACTCTCTTCTTCCTCTCAAATCCACAGGGAAGTGCTCTGCTAGGGCACAACTTCCGTTCGTCTCCGAGCTACCAAAACCCCTCCTTTCTCCAGGTAAGTGAACTTCGGAGCTTTTGGTCCGTTCATCCCTTTTCCTCTCCGTTTAAAACGTGTGGTGCAAGTTAGAGTTAAGACTCTTAACTTCATTTTGTCCTCTTTTTCCAGTTTCTAGCTCACTTCCTTGGTTCGGGAGCTGTTATTTCGTAGATCGCGGGTCTGGTTGTTTTTGGTGCTCAAACAAAGGTAAGGGAAGCTAGATCTATGGTCTTTGTTGCATGCATCTGATTTCATCTTTGTCTTTCGCGTGAAATGGATTAAACGTGCCTGGGTTTGTGTCTGAATGTTTGGTATGGTTGTGTTTGGCTGATTTGTGGTTCTGCATGCGTGAAACAGCGACGAGAACTGTCAATCTCGCCCAGGCGAGCTCGTCTCGCCTAGGCGAGAGCGTCTGATCTCACCCAGGTTCTACTCGAGCAACTTGCCCAGGCGAAGGGCCCTTGTCTTTGAGCGATGCGTTGTCTCGCTCAGGCGAGAGTACCTCGCCCAAGCGAGTTCTCGAGGGAGAAGTTGGTGTGCTCTGTTCGTAGCCTCGCCCAGGCGAGGCATTCTATTTTTGGGCGAAGGACGGTCTCGCCCAGGCGAGCTGGTCTCGCTTAAGCGAGATGCCCGCAGAGTGCCACTGTTCCAGGCCTCGCCTAGGCGAGAAGGCCTAGCTTAAGCGAGATAGTCGTCGTAGCTTAAGCGAGGGCTTCCAGCCCAGGCGAGAATAGTGCAGATTTATGTTTTTGGAGCCCTGTTAACCTTGGGTGTGGCTACTTATCTCGAATATGCAAGATTATGGTATGTTTGCATGAGTTGTATGAGTTATATGTACCAAAATCCGTATGATAGCATGAGAAATGTATGAAGTTGTGTTTGGATGGTTGATAATGAGCATGAGAAATTAATGTTGAGTTTGCAAGTGGTGATTATGTGATATGAACCATGAGGTTGGTGTGAAATAGGCGTAATTCCATGAGTCCCATGGGGAGACTCCATGGTGGCGTGTAGTGTATATGTTAAGATAAGGATTCAAGTAAGGATCGCATCCCGAAACTCTAAAGGGTCAGTGAGTCTCAGGTAGAGAAATCTGACCCAAGTGGTGAGAGTAGCGGGAGGCCCTAGTCTCTGGCAGGATAATGGCCTTAGACGCTTAAAGGCTAACCTTGTGTGTGGTAGGGTGAAACCCATTGGCAATGGCTCTGCAGAGCAGTAGAGGCCACCACAAGTGCAAGCGTCCGGTGAATCCGATCTTAATATATGTATCCGGATAATTGAGTCATAATGTCTTGCTTGTTTGTCATACCATGAATTATGTGCCTCTGTGTTGTATGTCTGGGAATGTTTAGGCATTTATTCCTTTATACCATGATAAGTATCGTATTGCACTAGCTTACCCTTGCATTTCTGTTTGTGTTCTGTTGTATTTTTTTTCTCTTTTGCGATGATCACCATTGGTGGGAGCAGATGGGAATACTTCTGGAGGTAGGCCTGATGGTGGTAGCGGTGCAGTCTAGTGGGCCCGTTGATACGGTTTTCGAAAGAGTTCTATGGCCCTAGTGCCTTGTAGTCCCATGCTCTTAGAACATTTCTTTTGCCCAACTGTTAAACTTTAGATTTGTTCTTGTTTATGGCATGGTGGCCTGCCCTAATCTGTTTTCACAGTATAATTCTGGATGACTGTAATAGTTACCCTTCTCTATCGTTTTGTTCATTTGAGTGCTTCTCGTTATTATAACTGTGTGATATTTTATTTGGTAGTATAATCTTATTAAAATGGGATGTCACAATTTTCATGACTAATAATTTTAAAAAAAATCCTCTAATAAAGTCAGTAGAACATTATTACTTTTTCATAATTTGACTTTTTGCAGAATTGTTTTTAAAGGAATATCAACATTAAACATTAAAAATTAAAATGAGAAAGAAATAATTTAAAATAATTAATTAAAAATACCAAGATTAAATTTAATTACTTTGAGAAATAAACAATAAAAAAATTCGGATGAATAAATTTTATTTTTTTAATATAATTTAAATAAAATTTGTTATCAAAATAATGGGTTGTAGAAAAAAAATTAGAAATAAAATACAAATTAAAATTTAGATATATTTATATTATTGATTATAAATATTTTTATTATAATACTTTTATTTTTCAAAAAATTAAAATAACATTGAATTTCAAATTATATTTAAAAAATCATAAATTATTTTTTCATTTTATTCTTTATCTTAAAATAATTAAAATTTAAACTTAATATTTTAAATAATTATTTAAAATATTTTTCCATAATTTTAATTTTAATATTTTGTCCTCTTTATTTTAAAAAAATAATAAAAATAGGTTCATTTGAAGAGATTATCTGAAATACTTTTCACTTTACTATACGTTAGAAATTCTTACTATTAACAAAATGGAAGTGTATTATTAAAAACTTAAATATAATGTACATATACTTTTTAGAAATTATACATTATATATATCTTAAATATTAAAACCAATAAATTTATTATTACTTTTCTATCAAAATATGATATTATGTAGTTTTATAAAAATATAAAAATATAATATTAAAACCAATAATCTTATTAATACTGATTCCAGCTTAATTAAAATTTTAAACCTTGAATGTATAGACTATTTGAATGACCAATCCAATGTTAAAATGAATGATCATTACAGATCATTAATATGTTATTGATTAACGGTTAAGAGATTATTAGAATATAATCAATTTCACTGCTGCATTCCATTATACATGTGAGATGATATACAAAATATTATTAAAACTATTAAGGATCTATTAAGGATATAATAATAAAATATTATTATTATTATTATTATTATTATTATTATTATTATTATTATTATTTTTAACTGTGATCTTTGTTTTTTATTATATGGGTTTTTAGTAGAAAATAAGCATTTTATACTTTTATTTATTTTAAGAAAAAAATAATAATTATAATTATGTAGAATATATGCAATTTGAAATGTAAGTATGGAATTATGAAATTTGTTACTCAAAATTAAAATCATTTGTTTGTTTTGATTTTAAAACGTCGCTTAAAAAAGTAAAAAAGTTGGAGAAATTAGACATTAAAAGTAGAAATTGCAATTGAAAAGTTAACACCATTATGATACAAAACTATATAAGTTCCTCTCCGAGGTGTTTCACACATAATGTATATTATATATTATAAATAAAACACTTTTGTCAAACAAATGCTTTTTTTTATTATTATTCGTTGTTTTTTTTTCATTGTATTTAAATTATTAAAATTAATGTGGATTAAATTTTTATATCAAGAATATTTAAATATTAATTAATGTATATCAAGTAGGCACCATGTGAGAACCCCATTTTCCTTTCCATATACTCTCTTTTTCTCTGCCACCAGTTCCACAGAACAACACACTCCACTCTCACTCTATAATTTTTCCTCACTGTTTTCACTGCCTTCTCTCTAACCAGAAAGCTTGAACTCCATTCTGATCCATCCTCCATTTCTGTACAGCAATTGAACTTGGAAGCAGGAACAGAAATCCTTCCCCCAGCTAAGTCTCCTTCTCCAAGTAAGTCAATTTCAGTATCCTCAATTTTCTTCAAATTTCGAAATTTCTAGAGCTCCATTCTTTCCAAATCGAATTAGGGTCATATCCTCACTCTGAGTTTATGCATTCCAGTTCCTTAAGTTGTGCAATTGAGGTGCCCCCTTGTTAAAAGTGTTCTTGCTAGTGGTAATTGCAAAGGTAAGGGAAGCTAACTATTTTTCTTCTAAATTCCGTTTGAAAACCATGTTTGATGAGTTTGATCGAAGAATTGTGTGCTAAATTGATGTTTGAATTGTATGTTTGAGTGCTTGATTGAGTTTTGCCATGGATTCTGGGCTCCTGCATGTGGGAATAGGTTCTTGCGCGAAGCCTCACCTAGGCGAGCTGAGGTCGCTTGAGCGAAAGACACTCTCGTCTAAGCGAACCAGCTTAGCCTGAGTGAGAGTTCGTCCAGATTTTATTTTTTTGCCCACTGATAGAGCCTCGCGAGATTGACTCGCCTAAGCGAGATGGCCTCTCGCCTGGGCTAGATCTTCTAGCTTGAGCGAGAACCACTACAATGTGGTGTTTGATGCTCTGATTTAAGGGATGAAATTATATGTTTAAATGTGATCTTGTGCAATTAGCCTCTTATATGCTTGGAACGTTGTTGCTAATATTGTGAGTGATGTAATTGGATGAATATGAATTCAGAGAAGTTGTGGTTGAAATAGAATTTCAAGGGAAATTTGGATGAGTATGTTAATGTGTGTAAGGACGTGAGGACTCCGTATTGGTTGGTATCCTGAAACTCCAATAATCATTCATGCTCATATAAAGCAGAATGGATTATGTCGTGAGGAGTAGCAGGAGGTCCTAGTCTTTGGACTTGATCAAGTCTTAGACGCAAAGGGGACTTACCCTGTAAGTGGTCGGGTGATAACCCCTTGCGCCCAAACTCTGCAGAGTTTGGGGACCGTCACAGATGCGCGCCACCAAGAGATCCAATGTTGCTTACATAATCTAGATATTAAGTATAGAGTCATGTATTTGTGCTATGTGATGGTGTCTTAAGTAATTTTGATGGTTGCAACATAATTGACTGATATTCATAAATTGAACTGCATGATTTCTCTTACTTAAGATTAGCTTACCCTTCTTGTTTATGTTTGTTTTCCTTGTATGTTTCTCTTTTGCAATGATCACCTACTGTTGGTGTGAGCAGAGAAGAATCCAGATGAAGACACCCCTCTCCTGGACAGGAGTTGATCCTTGGCTTGGAAATCCAGTAGTAGCTTTTGGGTTAGGCTCTATGGAGTTTGAGATGTATAAATTAACCCTTCCTTGTATAGACTGTACACGTCGATAGGGACTTATATGGTTATTTTGGATGACTGTATCAGCACTCTATAACAGTTTATTCCCATTATCTGCTTTGTTTGATCATGATATAATATTTTATTTAGTAGCGTGAAAACTATTAAATGGGCACCATACAATAAAATCATATTAACATAACAATTAACTTCCTAAAATAATTTCATAAGGAAAAATAGTTTATTTAGGATAAAAGTTTAAAGACATATAAGTTAACTCCTCACACATTACTTCCACGACAAGCCTCTTGTTAATAGTTTTACATGTGGTTGGACCAAGTGTCTTTTCAGAAACATCCAATGAGCATGCTTTCTTGCCAAAACATTCCTATACATTGCCAAATGTTCGAGTAATTTATTAAAATCAACGTTGTTATCACCTAAGAATAATCTTAATGAAAATATTGCAAGCACTTCTGCCTTTTGTAGGATGGACAATGCATTCTTCTTACTTTCACAACTGTCGTGGGTGATTGTTGCACTCCTTTGGAATCACCAAAACTTGCAAATTTAATTGCAATAATTGGACGATGTTTGCAAGACAACTCCAAGTATAAGTGATTGTTATTAGAGAGTGAGAGGGAGCAGATCTTTTTCTTCTTGATGAGTGAATTTTGTAAGTCGATAATTTTTGTTGTTAGGAAGAATGTAAAATCCATTTTTTTTAAAACAGTCTCAGTTGCCTCCTATTTTCAAAAACACAAAATCCCTTTCCTTCTCTCAACACCAATTTTATTCTCCATTTCAACTCAACCTTGATTCTTTCTTCTTATTTTCATTTGATCTTCATCTTTTCGTGAATCAGAGGCCAGTTTTGGGATCATTTTAGAGTTCTCGTCAAATCCAATCGAATGATTTCTTCATCCGCATAAATTGAAAATTTGAATATTCTTCTTCTTTTCTGTGTGGGGAGGGTCTCATGTGAGGTTTCTTGGATGCACGTTGTTCATGGGACTTTAATTTTGATTAGATCATGACCAGAACCTCATCCCTCTCTGCATTCCTTCATTTTGGTCTCTAGGTTGAGCTAGGGGTTTTGGAGTTCGAATCATTTTGAGGTTTCATTGTTTCAAGCTTGGGTTGCACTAGAGGTAAGAGAAGCTAGGTTTTCTGTGAAATTTTGGTGTGAACTAATCATCTTAATAGTTAATTGTGATGTGGTGTATTGAATTGATGAGTTGCATGTTAAAATGTTTGATATTTGATTTATGTTTGGTCTTGATTTGGGGAAAAGTTTGAAAATGTGTTTTGAGTGATTGAGTATCAAGTTTGAACTCTGTAAAACAATTTGGAATCAAAAACACTAAAGGAAATGTGCCCAATTAGTCAATTGCATAGGATCAATTTTCCCCTAAATTGTTGTTTCTGATACACCGTCGGACGTCATTGCAGCACCGTCGGGCACCACTATGATAGTGGCCACTAACTTAGTGTCACTGGGCACCACTTTTGGACTGTTAGGCGCATCCAAATCAGTGGATTCTAGGGGTCGTAGCACTGGGTGCCACTTTTCCAGCGTCGGGCACCACCCTATTTTCTAGTCTACGACCTCTTGGTAAAATGAAGATTCTCACTTTGTTAACCGTCAGATCAAGCTGAAATTTTGACGACTGATCCTAGACAAGTGATTTTTCACTTTGACCGGTGGGATCTTTGTTTTGAAGTATGTGGTTAGAGAATTTATTTTCACCGTTTTGATGTACTTTATGTATGTATATGTTTGAGATTGTAATTGATTGAGATGGAATTATTGATATGTGAATATGAAAATGTGATTAAAGATGTATATGATTGTGAAAGTAATTAATTGTGGTGAAAGTATTGTTGTGAAAGTGTGATGATGATGAATTTGTTAATGTATACGAACATTGTATGTATTTCACATAATTTCATGGGTCTTGTGAGAAGATTTTATGGTGGTGTTATTTGAATGTATGCATTGGACTATGGATTCAACTAAGGTGACATCTTGAAACTTTAATGATCATTTACACTCAAATGTAGGTTTGTGGTCATTAGACTATGTATGCATTGGACTATGGACTCTTGCACTTTGTGTTGTTGTGTTTTTTTTTTTTTTTTGTGATGATCATCATTCTGGTGTAAGTATATGAAAATACAGGTTTAGAGACTTCTATGAAGAATGAGTGATTAGTATGTTTGATATAGGAATATTTTTGTAAGTTTGATGTTGTTATATAAATGATATATTTTTACAACTCTTGAAAGATGGTATTAATATACTTTTTATTCGATTAATCTACCTTTGAATATTATTACAAAATGTCTTATCTTATTAATTTTATACTATTAAAATGGAATGTTACAAAAAGGGTTTATTTGTATTTTTTAATATTATTTATGAAAGTTTTTGAAGATATTAGTTTTATAATATAATTTGAAATAAAATTTGTTATTATTATAATGGTTTGTAAAAAAAATGAATTGAAATAAAGTATAAGTTTAAATTTTAGAACATTATTATAGTTATTGATCATAAATATTTTCTATTATAACAATTATATTTTTCAAAAAATTAATAATAAATCAACTTAAATCAACTCACTTTTAAATAACTCAAACATTTTGTGACCCAATTCAACCTACCACAAGTTGTTGGATTAGATAGATTGATTCACTAAAAAGACAATTTGTTCTTCTAACTTATTTTATATATTTATTGTTGGACAATGAAAGTATATCTAAACATTTTTATAAATATAGCCATTGAAAATTAAAATCTCAATCTACATAATTTAACAAACAAATAAATTAAACATTCAAACTATTTAAATAAATTAAACATTCAAATTATTTAAAAATATAGTGAACAACATTCTGATCTTTAAAAAGAGCAAATTGTCAACCTACATATTTATAAGCAACAAAGAATTATAATAAAAGACTTATAAAAAATAAGTAAAAGAATAATAAAGGTTTCTTGTTACCTTCATTCGAACTCATTTAATTCCTAGGTCAAGTGAATCGAATTCAATTTGAACCACATTTAAAAATTTAGAATTTTTTCCGATCCAACCCAACTCAAAACAGTGACGAGTTGGATTGACTTATATTTGAACCAATTGTGACATCTGTACTCCCTATTGACTATTGAGTATTAGACACAATGAGTTTGTATGTTTATCTGGATTATGCAAGTTTATTGCTATAGATAGATAAATGGAGTTGATTTGCCTCAAAACTCATTTCTGGGTGCTAAGACTTTGTGTAAACTGATTCACCCTTGCACAAACTTTCTATCGTGACCAATTCTAAATTATTCTATATTGCATTAAACAACTCTTGCTTCCTAACTTCATGTTGTGCCATGTTGACATTTACTTGGAAAGTTACCATTGTTTGAGAAATTATGAACATCACAACTAAAAGTTTCAAGCTCACGCCTTGAATTGAACAGCAGCAATATTTCAAAGGATCAAAAAAGCCACGAATAAGATTTGCAACAATCAGGGCCATCAATCCCCAAAGTTGTATGCCATACATAAACAGCTAAAACCCTTTTCTGCTGCTTCTATTTGGAGGCCAGTGACCAGAAATTCAAAATAAATGAGGGAGAAGCAGCAAACCAACTCATAAATGCCATTGCCGTTGCTGTTTCAAACCTACTGCAATGGTTCTGTGCACAGTCATTCAAATCATTGCCAATCAAAACTGTGATACCAGCAGAAGCACAGGCTGCAGAAAATGTAAGTGTTGAAGTAATCTGCAGCAAAATTCCACATATAAGTGCCTATGCATTATTTTCATGAATTCCAGTACAGTATACCACATTACCAGAACAAATGAGCGAACAAATACATATTTCCAATAATAGGGTAGCTGAAAATTTAACTACAGCATCATCCCACTTTACTTAAGTGCAAATAATATATGTAAATAACTAAATAATTGGTTCCATAGCTAAAATGTATTTTGCTAATGCACAGTGTTATATCTTTATAGCATATTATATTAGTCTGATAGTTATGGTAGAAGTCTTACATTTTTATTTCCTTGAGACAACTATCATGTTTATGGTTATATTTTTAATGCACAATGACTGAACTTTTTCACTACCTTTACTGCTACCATGGTAACAACGGTCTTGGAAACTTAATCTACCCAGAGACAGTTTCTTTGCCAGAGTGTTTTCAAGACACTAGTGAGGATAGCACCAATTTTACAAAATCCAATTACACAAGCTAACAAAGTATTCCAGCATTGCCTTACCCCATCACCGATAGAGAATAACCGGACGATTCTAACATTTCGGTAGCCACGCCGTACTAAAATGGCATAGATATCAGCAACTGCCAAAGAGAGGCTCCACAAGCTTTGCAGGCTGACAGCAGCAACTAGGTAGCTGGAACAGCAAATACAACAAAATCAGTTATGCTATGTTGAAAATGTAGACTGTGAATGTAGATATCATCACATCCTAATGATCTCATTTTGATCTCCTTTGGAATATGACTTCCTACAATTCATATAATGCAGTCTTAGGATACTCTCCAATCTTATTTTAATCCAAATCTTATATTTAAGACTCCTGGTTAACACAGCGTACATAGTCTTCTTAATAAGTTGTTCCTCCCAAATAGATTAGAAAGCAAAGGCTTGAACAGATCAACAACTGTGTCTTCATCTGGAATAAAATTGCTAAAATCTGAACCTTACGGAACTGAGGTTGGGTACAAATATTCAACAAATTTTTCTTCAGTTATTCTATTTTATTCACTTTTCTCACTAGAGCCTCAATTGATTTTCCTTAGCATGACCAAACCACCTTAAGTGTGTGTAGACCATACTCCTCTCATCATGTGTTAGTCCAACTTTCTGGCAAATGTATTCCACCAGTTTTATCTCTTCTTGAAAGTCTACTCAACCAACATAGGCATGTAGCAGACCTCATAACAGAAAACTAGAGGAAATACCAACCATCTAGACAAATCAAAAGACAGTATATTTCGACTATTTAATAAAGGAGAAAATAGAAAATAAATGGTAACTAAATTCTTAGGGCTTGGATTGTTGACTTTGGAAGAATTTGGAAGAAGCATAGGTATCCCACCATTTTTATGAAGACTGAATTTTCTGTGGCTACTGAGTTACTCTAGATGAGGAGATATTGATCTGACATAAACTGAAGAAAAGATAACCAAAATTTGATTAAAGATGTTCATAAAAGAAACGGGTAGGAAAAATAAATGGCATGGTTTTTAATTCTAGGAAAATGGGAGATAGAGACCAAGAAAAACATTTAAGGAAGTTGTTAAGGAGAATCTCATGGAGAATAATATCTCAGAAGATTATTCTGAGATGAACAATTTCCAAATATCCCCTCTTTAGCATGAACCTGAGAACATAAAATCCCCATCAATTTCTTACTAAATTCATTACATTTGACGAAAGTAGAGAAACTCATCACCCCTTGTCTTTTTTAGCAAGAGCAAACTACGTTGACACCCTAAAGTTTTTTTCAGATTACTCCGATACCTCTCTTTTTCCTCTCCCTACAACAATCTCTTTAATTGTTTAAAAAGCATTAATTGAAAACATTCCGACCTTTACAAGGAAAGTTGTCATAAACGGTAAAAAACAAGAAGATTACATTCGATCAGAAAAAAAAAAAAAAAAAAAAAATAAATTCAAAAAAAAAAAAAAAAAAAAAAACAACTTAAAAGGGTGTCTGCATAATTTACTTTTGTTGGCAAAAAGATACATGGATACTCCAAGTGAGACAAACACGGTAGATACCGAAAAATCACATAGATCATCAGTGTGGAATTGTTGTAGCTTAAATAGTAGTCTCTCCTTCAAGAACTCATGTCCACTTTACAAAACCCAATTTTGAGAACACCCCATCAAAAAAAAACCTGGCTTGTTGGTTTTCAGCAACAATTACCACACATCCAATTAAGAAAGAAAGCAGCAAAAAAGGGAATAATAAACTCATCCCCACTTCACAAAACCCCATTAAATAAAAACCTGGCTTCTTGATTTTCAACAAGAATTACCACAGCCCCAATTAAGAAAGAAAGGAAATGAATTTACTAAGTGGAATAAGAAAGAAAAGGGGGGTAATTGAGTTAATTACCGGAAGGCAGTGACGGAAGGGAAATCGGATGTGGTGGCCATGACGGAGAGGGAAACGACGGCGAAGGAGAACTGAAGAAAGCGCAAGAGGAAGCCACCGAGGGTGCCGGGCATGCCCTGAGTATCCTTCAAAGTGTGTCTGGGAATTGCAATTGCATGGTCAGTCATGGGTGGGGCTTCGATTGGGTGAACTGAAGGGTGCACCATCGACATCGACATAGCAAAACGTGGAAGAACAAGAACACCAACCAAGAAAAAAGAAAAACAAAGAGTTTTTGGTTCCACAGGTTTTGCTTCGTTCCACCAAACGTTGGTGGTGGTACTACTGATGCTGGTGGAACTTTGACACGCTTTTGCTCTTTCATTTCATCACACTCCTTTTCCTTTTCACTTTTTTTTTTTTCCCGCTAAGGTTTATTTCTTTTTCATTTAGTATAACCTTGAATTTGATCTTCAAACCTATTTACTCTCCTAATAAATATTAAAATTCTTTTGATTCATGCCATTAATTAATAACTATGCTAAAGTTTAACTTTAAACTTAATTTTACTTTATCAATAATTTGTATCCTCAATCTCAACGTAATCAAGACTTTCTTGAATTTTCTTTCTAATGAAAAAACTTTCACCCTACATTAGATCAGATTTCTTTTACTAATGATAGTTTGCAAAAAAATTTAGCAATTGGTAGTAAAATTTCCATCAATGATTCCATAAAATAATCGGATTGATGTAGGACTAAATATTTATATAAAACATTAATAGAAAACGTTAATTAAGAAAAAGAAAATGTTATTATCAATATAATTTTTTTAACAAACTTTAATCAATTTCAGTCGACTAAAATTATTATTTATATGAGCGTACAAACAGTTACTGCATTTTTTTAAATATAAATTATTTAAAGTTCAAAAATAATAATTAAAAAAAAATAGAAAACAAAAGATGTATAAAGTTATACATATAAATAATATAAATTTTAGTTATTAAAATAAAAAATATTATTTAAATAGTATTATCTATAACTATATATAAAGGGGATTCCCTCTTTTGTGTCCACATTTCATAATTCCAATTTTACCCTTTACAATTTAATTATTTATTAAATTTTTAAAAATTAATGGTTAATTTTACAAGTTTTT
>Ga0214545_1010418_pt1 | contig 13513 bp, 3 predicted proteins | sample CNSS4metaG_FD_160064 | JGI IMG/M metagenome (GOLD analysis project Ga0214545, IMG submission 160064) | Root nodule microbial communities from cowpea collected in UCLA plant growth center, Los Angeles, California, USA - CNSS4 | ecosystem: Host-associated > Plants > Roots > Nodule | place: USA... | reverse complement strand
AAATAAAAAAAGAAAAAAAAAGGGGGAAAAAAAGAAAAAAAAAAAAAAAAAATAAAAAAAAAAAAAAAAAAAAAAAAGAGAGAGAAGAGGAGTTTGTGAGTGTGAAATTGGCAGTGAAGAAAAAAAGAAGAAGAAGGCTAAAACATTCACAAAGTAACTACAAATGTTTTGGATATATCTTTCGGTATAACTAAGGTAAGGGGAGAAAATATCTATCATTTTATCTTTTTACTTTTGATTATTTTTATCTATTCATAATTATTTTTATCTCTATAAGTGAGGTATCCCTAACCTCATTCTAATTTATATTTAGTTTTCGTTCCTATTCATTTATTTATATTCATCTCGAGTTGTGCACTGGTCCTATTTATTCAATTTATATTTACTCTCATTTACTTATTTATATTTATCTCCAGTTACATACTAGTCTTTTTATTTATTTATATTTATTTTAATTATTCATTGATTCTATCTATCTATTTATTTATATAATTATATGGTTTAATATCGAAATAAAATTTATGATAAAGAAAGATTTGATTATTGTAGTTGGAGGTATGACCTTAAAGATTTAAACGAGTTAGTATTACTCAAGATGAGATGTTCTTGAGTTACTTTGTTGGCCATGAGCTCATTTATCCTTACTAGTCACTACAAAATTAATCAATATATTTATAAAGTATGATAAAATCCAATTTTATGGATGTGGAAGAATTTTCATTTCATTTTATCTTATTATGATATGTTGTATTTTTTTTTATGTGATATTTGTCTCACTTCCCTATTTTATGATTGTGTGTGAAAAATAAATTTTATAACCTTACCATAGATGGTTGCTCCCAAGCTCGATCCATTCTCCACCGATATTGTGGTTGTTTTACCAGGGAATGCATGGTAAACCAATGTAGTGAATAATTGTGACATTTCAAGGAACTGGAAACTCTACTATTACTTTCTACTTCAAACACGTCGATTGTCATCGAAGGACAAATCGGAATTACCTTTTATTTACCCCGAACAGTCCAAGTGAACCATATCCATAATCTTTTCCCTCCACCTATTTGAAAGCCAATATATGAAGGGAAATCTGTAAATAAATAACATTTTTTCCTCTTCTAATATAGAAAATATAAGATGTACTAAATGGTGGGGATATAAGATACATATAATATTGTAAATATATGTTTATGTGAATATTTTAATTATGTGATATGTTATTGTAAAATTATGTTTCAAATTTTTTTAGTATAATATAGAAAATAATATAAATAAATAAATAATAGTCAAAAAGTAATAATTTTATTTTCTAAAAAAAATCAAAATAAATTGAGTCAAAAAAAAAGTTGAAGATCTATTTCACACTTAGATAAAAACAAGAATCAAAGAAATAATTTAGCCAGTATTTTTTTATTTATTTTTCTAATATATATTGTATTATTTATTAGAGCAATGATATAAAGAGGCGGAGCTTCTAAAGGCAGGGGTGGCCATGGCCCCCTTTTTTTAAATTTTTTATATTATATGTAATTTAATTTTTTTTAATTTTTAAATTATATGCAATTTATATTTAAAATTAATTGTTATTATATTATGTGTCTTTCTTTTTAAAAAACATAACATTTAATAATAATGAATAATAAAATATACAATTAAATATAATAAAGAATAAAAATATTTATTAAAATATATTTTCTTTTCTTTTTTATTGCCTTTTTGAGTTTTCTCTCACTCTCACATGTTTTCTTTTTATTTTTTAAAAGAAAAAACACTTAGACATAAACTCATTATTTTTTCTTTCGTTTGTTTCATTTGTTCTCTTTCATTATTGAAGAAAAAAAAAGTAATTCTCTTGTCTCACTTGATCCTGAAATATTTGTTTAACAGTTAGCATATTTTTTAATAATTAATGTACTATGTGTTGTTTTATAACGACTTTTAATTGTTGCTTGATTATCATATATTCTTTGTTAGGAACTCTCAATTTTTTATTAAATTGTGATAACTTATTTTTTTATTTTAAACTTTTTTTAGGGACTCAATTTTTTATTAGATTGTGATAAATATTGATAAAAATTAAAATAATAGATTCATTTTTTAAAGTGATAAAAGGGAAACTATTTGTGTAGATGAAAATAAGACAAATTCAACATCTTTACAAATTCTGAAACATAATACTAATGATCATATCGTTCAACTAAATGATTCTTTTCTTAATGTTCAACAAATGAAAGGTAAGAAACTTCGTATTAATTATTTGGAAAAATTTTCATATTTAAGTTGAAAAAAAAAATAGCTGAAAATTTTAGTTCTAATTTAATTATTGATAGTTCAAGAATTTGAAATAACAATACTCTATATATGTGTGATTTACTTTCTAGTTACAGTTATACTAAATTATGTATTATTTTTTATTGTATTAGTGAAAATAATTAAAAATATAAATTAAATATATTATTTTGGCTCCCCAAACTTATTAGTCAAGATCCGTCATTGATGATATAGATACATTATTACATCTTGTTTTCCTTCTTATCATATAATATATTTTATGCTCTAACTATATATGTTGATTAATATTTTTCATTTTCATGAATCATTTTTCTATTTATTATATTTACTTTCTCATTTTTTTTCCTTTACTTTCTCTCTCAGATTAAATAGAATTTAATGTCCATTAATTGATTATTTTTCTTTCTCTTATCCGTTATGAATATGGGGATTTATGCGTTCGGCTCTAGGTTATTGTTATCTACAACTAATATATCTTTATTTTATATACTTCATAATATATTTTTGAAACACTTTTCAAAATGTAAAGTTGAAAAATTCTGTCAAGTACGTTTGAAATGTTCTATACATTTTTAAAACATTAGGAAAAGAAAAAATACAGCACGTTTGAAGAGTATTTCCGAAATTAATGTTATAATAATTTAAAATGTTATATAAGTCAAATTATGTGGGAACCGCGGAATTGGTTGTGATTGCATGCTGGTGGCATAAAATATTTTTCAGTTAAACAATATTTTGTTCAAATAACATTTTAACAGCCTAAAAATCAATTTTATCATATTAACTTTGATATTTTCTACAATTTGATATAATTAAAGATCTACATTAAATAATATGAAACACATGTATGTATATTTTTATATATAGGATAAAACTATATTTTCATTCTTATAATTTGTAAAACATAGTTTATTTTAAATATATAATAGAATTTAAGTTAAATAAAGAACGAAAAGGTCTTTTGAAAAAAGTTTCTAGATAAGTTTAAGATAATTTATTATTATTATTATTATTATTATTTTATTTAAACTTCATTTCTCAAAAACATTTAAATTTTCTATACAATTTTGTAGAATTCTTAGCTACTTGTTATAATTTTTTTTTCACAATCAACATATCTTTAGTTGTAGTTGCATGTTATAATTGAAATACTTATACTTAAATATGTATATGTATATATGAAATGGTAAAACGAAGGGTATGCGAAATATACACGATGAGATTATTTGAATGTATATAGTATAGATTAAGAAGTCAAATATTAGTTTTTGATATAAAATGTAACAAATTACCTTAATGTTATAAAGATACAATTGAGGATTCTTACAGATTTGGATTTTAAATCAGGTGCAATTTCTTCTTGTGATAATTTTTTAGATTGAGATGTACATGATAATGTTTGATTTTAGATTAAAAATATATGGTGATGTCAATGACAGATGTGTATATAAATTTGTGTGTGTGAATATGAATTATATTATGTGTCAGAAGAGCAGGTCTATCAATTTGGTTCAACCTTCAAGGCTTGATTCTGACCCACATGGGTCAGGACCATAGGACTAAAAATTCTGCATAAGAAAAAGTTAACATAGCCAAAATAGCAACAAAAGTACCATAGGTCATATCCAACCCATGACTCGGTCTGTATGAGTTGGTCTTTAGGTTAAGATAGATTGGATTGGTTAGACCCGAGTCTAAGTAGATCATTTGGGTTGAGTTCGGGTCAAACTACATCTAGGTCAAGATAAGATTGATAAAGTCCACAGTGTGTTGAGTTATATCAAGCCCATATTCTACATAGTTGAGTCAGACCTACAAAAGGTCAAAGTTGAGTTGGATCTATGTAAGGTTGAGTCAAGTTGTGCACATCTCAGATTGAGGTGAGTCGAAGGCATCTTAGATCAAGTTAAGTAGATCCCACTCGAACTCAACCAAGTTGAGGCAAGTTGAACCCTTGTCAAGCCTAGTTGAGTTGAGTCCAACTGAGTAAAGTTAGACCCACATTGGATCGAGTCAAGTTAAGCCTACATTGAGCCCATGTTAGGCCAAGTCAAGTTGGGCCACCATTGGTTTTGTTGAGTCAAGTCTATCTCACCTCAAGTTTAATTCAATTGGGCCCACCCTTGGCTCAATTGAGTTGGACACATCTTAAGTCAAGATGAGTTGGGCCCAACTTCAATTGAGATAAGTTGAGTATGTGTCATACTGAGTCAAGCCAAATCAAGTTAGACCTATGTTTGACCAAGTTGTAACAAACTCACATCGATTGGTCAAGTCAACTCGATCCCACTTCTGGTTGAGTTAAATTGAGGCCACCTCGGGCAAGTTTGGTTAGAGCCACCTCTAGATGAATAGAGTCGGGCACACCTCAAGCTTAGTCGTATTGAGCCTATTTTTGGTTGAGTCGTCAATCCCACCTCTGGCAGAGTCATGTCAAGTCCATCTTTAGCTAGTTAGGTCGAGTCGAGTTGATTCCACCTCGAGTTGAGTCGATTTGAATCCACCTCGGGCTAAGTTAAGTTAGATCCACCTTATGCTAAGTCAAGTCGAACCCACATCTGGCCAAGTCATGTCGGGCCCACCTTAGACTAAGTCGAGTTGAGTCCATCTTGAGCCTAGTCAAGTCAAGCCCAGGTTGTATTGAGTATTGTTATGTACATGTTACACTGAATAGAGCCAAGCCACATCAAATCAAGTCGGCCAGGCTGTTGTGGGGCCAAGTCTAGTTGGACCCATATAAGATCAAGTCACTTCGGCCCACCTTGGGAAAAGTTGAGTCATATCCACTTTTGGCTGTGTCAAGTTGAATAGACCTTTGATTGGGTCAACATTGAGTCAACTTGAGTGAGGTTGATGTTGGACCGAGTTAAGTTGGACCAATGTTAGGCCAATGTCTGACCAATTTTAGATTATTTCATGTTAAATCAGGTCTAACCCAAGTCGGGTTGGTTTGGCTCAATCTAACAAGTTGAATTGGTTTGACTCGGTTTGACATGTTGGATTGAACTTTAGATTTCTTATTAAATTACTACTATTAAACATTAAGTAAAAATTAATTTATAATTAATTTGAAATGTTTGAGAGTCAAATTGCAGTTTAAAATATTCTAAAGACTCCTATTATTATAAAAATTATGTAAGCATTAATTAAATCTTAAATCAAATCTACTCTCAGTTTCACCCTAAAACATTTTAAGAGGAAATTTTAAAGCTGAAACCTTTTCAAATTATAAGTAAGAGATTTGTTTAAAAATATATTAGAGTTAATCATAAACCTTAAATCAAATTGGCACCCTGAATAAATATATTTATTGTAATTAGTTCACTCAATTTTATGTTGTGCTATAGCTATGACTACAGTTAATAAAAAGCATGTAATCTGCAAGTGGTGATAAGTTTTTCAAATAGATAAAAGAATACGATTTACTTCATTCCTAGATTTTATATATGTTGGGTATTGGACTCCCTTTCTATGTGGAGAAAAGGTCCAAAATTTGAGAAGTTCATGTCTCACTTAACCTAGTGAAGAGGAGGCTATAAAATAAAGAGAGAGGTAGAACAATAGAGTCAGAACACACTGAAAGCCCTAACACATAGAGGAAGAGGTAGAGGGAAAATTATGTTCACGTTTTTCACAGAGCTGTCACAGTAGAATCGACACTGCGGATTCGTTCACCGTTGGATTGAGCTGCATTCTCTGATATATTGCTTGTTATTGTTTTCCATCAATATATAGTTTAGAGATTTGAGTTTCCATGATATTATATAAAAATAAGTTTATGTGTGTAATAATTTGTGTACATACATCATACGGTATAAATGTATATATTTTTTAGTATCACAACAAACATTACTTTTAATAAATTTATTCCTTGTTTATGATAATAATTTATGAGAAGTGTGATTTGAGATCGAATGGTTATCCAAAACTATTTTGTATAGTTGGTGTGTGACATTACTCTTCAAAAGGAATTTTATATATTTTTTTTCTTTTTAATATTATTTTTATGGTAGTGACTAGGCAAGGTTGGAGGAACTGAATTGTCCAGCGACATTTATCAAATAATATTTATAAAACCTTAAAAGATCACTCTCTCCTACTTTTTCAATGATTATGATAATAATTTTTAACTGTTTTGATATTTGAGTAACACACTTCCTTTACAAAACTTCGAAAATGAACGAAAATTAATTAAAGGGAAAAGTGCAATACAATTATTGAAAAGTTGCACGAAGAAACAATAGTTAAACATATATAATATTGCATATGTCAAATTGCTATCGTCATCGCTTCTTTATTTTTATAATTATAAAAACATATTACAAAGAGTGATTTTTAATTTTTCTTGCGTCAAATAAAATTATAATGTTTCTTATAGTCATCCATGCTTTTCGTTCTAATCAAAACAAGACATTATATTTATAAGTATAATTTTTTTTTCTCTTTTAATTTTTATGAACTTGGTCCATCAATATTTTAAAAATTTAATATAAAACTTCTTTCACAAAAAGTATACAAAATTTAGTCAAAGATTATTTTCATTAAAAAATCAAATTCAAATTACATTATTAAAACAATTCACCTTACACTATAAGAAAATATCCCACTAATAACAATTTTTAGTGATTAAAAATTATTAGTCACTATAATGACTAATTTAGATACTAATTTACAAAATAGAAAATTATTAGTTAATAAAATAGTCACTATATTATGAATAAAAAATTATAATTAATTACTAATTAATTAGAAATTAATTTAGAAACCATCAACGACCTGGATAATTAATGTTTAGTGATCAATTTTATTTGGTACCTATAATTTTGGCAACTGAATTTTGAAAACAAATTTAAAGATCAATTATAATTTTTTATTCATAATAATGACTATTTTAATAATCAGTAGTTTTTTATTTTATATATTAATATATGAATTGATCGTTATAGTATTTAATAATTTTTAATTATTAAAATTGATTGATAATTAAATATTTTCTTATATAGTTAATAACTCGTCTTTCCAACTTAACAGTGAATGTTGATATAGACTTACAAAATAATAAAACTTATAAGCATGAAGTGATGTCATATCTGACTAGGTCCATTTAGAAAAGAAGAAAAAGAACAGCTTCAAATATTCCAACAAACAAGTTGCTGTTGTTGACATGTACTTATGTTATAAGTATTTAAAATTTCATAAAGCTGTTTACATCTAGATATACAAGTTTGTTACATAAACAATTATAAGATGTTGTCTTATTTTAAAAAAAATTCAAATCATAATTAGAAATAAAATAAAAATTAACATATTGGCATTCTATATACCACAAAAAGTATTATAAAAGAAAATAACAATTCACGGTTTACCAAATTTTAGATTTTTAAAAACAAAATTTTAAGTATTATAATTTTTCTAAAAAAATATATATCATGCGCAAATCGCTATACACCACTACACATCATTGCAAAAGGAAACGGATCAAAATTCTGGCAACATTAAAAGTTTAAATTATTTAATTAAATAACAGTTTTAGCAAAAAAGTAAAATAAAATAAAGAAAGACGGAAGCAGATATAACAAGAAAATAAACAATAAATTTACTAGCAACAAATAGTTATAATTTGTCCTGCACAGAAGCTAATATTTATATTAACTTAGGTAAACAATAACAAAATAATTATATATACAAGAATTGTTTTAAGATTATTTAAGATTTTTTTAGTGACGAGTTATCTACAAGAATTTAAAAAAATAATAGAAAATCATCTTATAAATCTGTATTGGAAATTATTTTATGAATTATTTTAGACGCTTACAAGTCTAAAATAAATTGCTTGTGATACACAGCATATATAATTTTGAAGTTGTGTCCTGTGTGCTGCAAATGTTAGGAAGATGTAGGAATTAAAGAGATAAGATCATATGCTTATTTTATTATAAAGTAAAGATCAAAGAACTAATAAAGTGAAAAAGTAGTCACAAACTAAATTAGTTTATACCACAGAATGACACACTCACCCAAGTTGCTTAATACTTCACCAATTAAAACAAGATAAGTAGAAAGCTACATGATGGGAGGGAAAGCAACACATATTATATATAAATAAAATTCCATTGTGCTTCAGTATAAAATACAAATTTAACTTTAATAAAAGGTAGATCAATTTTATAAATAAAAAATATATATATTAAGTGAACAAGAGTAATTAATTATATCAGGGTTCTCTCACAATTAGAATTCCTCAAAATGGAACATTTTGTTAAAATTAGTGGTTGGTTGCTTGTCTCTTAAAAAGATGCAAAATTTAAATTAAAAATATCATAGGAAAGTGAAACCTTTGTCTATAATTCGTTATCTTTTACAAATAAAAAATTTAGAACTTTGAGAAGTTGCTCCTAAGAGGACGTAAAGTGTAAATTAAAACATTCTAGGATAATGAAACATTTGTCTATAACTCACATCTTATCTTCTATAAATAAAAAATTCAAAATTTTAGAGTATAGAATAAGGTTGAGGCTCGAAAAAGAAAAAAGAAAAAAACAGAAACATACAATTTTGTCTATTATCTTTATTATAGTCGAAATCTAATTAAGTGAGAAAACCCCTTATGCTTTTCTCTTCTCAAATGAAAGATCTCACTTTAAATCTATAATACTATGAATATATTGAAAAAAAAATTCTTTTTACAAAGACTTCAAGAAAATAGAAGTGGAGGTTACTTTCCCTATATAAATTAGATTTTTTTTTCTTTTATTTTTTATGTTTTCTCTTTAAAATTTCGAGACTGTCTATTTTTTTTTTTTTTTATTAGAGGACCCAAATTAGAAGACAATAAATTTTACTATTTCTTTTAGGTTTTTGGACCTTTTTCTAGTCTTGTCTCTTCTATCTTTCTCTCTAACTTTGCATTCTTTCTTTAGATCTATGTCTCTTCCTAAGCCGACATGTGTGTGTCTGCAAAAGACACTATAACGCTAAAGTTAGGGGTGTGTGTCAACGAAAAAGCAATAAATATTGTTATAATGAATACATAATTAATTACCTCATGAACAATACAATTTATACTAGGTTTGTGGGTCCCTACTTGGTTGGTCTTGTGACATGTAGATAATTATCTTGGTTAATTTGATTAATGATTTGATAATATGTTTAAAACCTTAATCTCCATTACTCTTGTTGATCGATAATACTATTGATATGATCTCGGCTAACATACGATAAGATGATGTCGGATGTGCAGCCCAAGATGATCTCTGGTGTGTAGGCTGATGACCATTTCACAACAACCATTTTTCAGCAAGTGTACTGGTACGTAGTAGTACCAACAAGTGTCGTATCCACGTGGATTTAACAAGTATATTGGTAGTTTGATTTTTGGATTTTTTTGATTTGTGATAAAGAGTGCAAGTAAAAAATAGATAGTAGTTATTAAATAGATTGAGTGGAGTATGGGCTATGAATTGATTTTATCTCATCTTCTTCTACTACACCACTACCATCTTGTTTACTTACTATACAAATCATTCCATATCTTAAGAGTACTATTTCTTTGTAGATCTAGGTTCATCCCTGATACACTAGAACCTAACGACTCCAAACCCCAGTGTGATTCCTCAACTCTTGGTAGCATGAGTCCTTGCTTTAATGTGCAAGAGTCTCTCCTCCAGCATCCATTCTGGTATGCCATGGGACATCTAGTACATGTATGATGATTTGATTGGACCACAGTTTGAGACTGGTTTTCCAACTCAAAATCCAGACCAGTTAAATAAATGAGTGATCAAGTTATCATTAAGCATAAATCAAACCACAAACAATTGAATGAAAGCAAAGATAAATACCCAAGAAGTAGAAGTGAATAGAATCAGAATTGATTACATCAAACCTGAACACAAGGGATTTCAACTACTCATAGAATATTACAATACAATTCCAACAACATCTACACATAAGATCTACACTAAGAGCACCTCCCTCGTGCCTCACAGACCCTATTCTACCCTATTGCTACATTGTGGAGCCTCCACTCAATGCCTAGAATGAAGACCCTTATTTATAGGAATTTTATGGCGGTGCTCAACTCCTTGTCCTAGTGCTTAGCACGTGACCTTTCCTTCTCGGAAGGGTTTTCCTGGTTGCTCAACCTCATGGATTCGGGCTACAGGTTTCCTTGTAAAGAGGGTTTTCTTACGAGACTCAGCTCCATTTCTTGTGCTTAGCCAGAAAGTCCAAATATGTTGTCATGTATTTTCTACTTCCATGGTTCAGCTCCAGTATTGTGGCTCAACTGCATAGTTGATATTTTCTTTTAACTTTATTGCAAAACAACAAAATATCATTATAATTCATAAAAGTATATTTCTTACTCTCTCTCATTTTGTATCTTAAGCTAAGGAGGTTTGTTTTGTACACAAATAGCACCATTTGATACATGATAAGTGACAATTTCAAATGACAAATTTACTTATTCTTGACACTTATCATAGAGCGAGATGTAAAAAAAACCATATGCAAACTCTTTTTTTAATATTTTAAACTAAAAAAATTGTATAATTAAGTTTTAAGATCATATATGCATACACATTTTGAAAGTCAGTTGACCATTATGACAACGAAAAGCAGCTTTTGTAATTGGTCAGGATGTATTACATATAGGTTTCTTGATTCATGAAAAAAGGTGCGTAGTGCACACCAGGTGCATGGCAACATTGCTTCTGTGTTGTTAAAATAATCAAAATCCACAATTAATGTTACAAAGCTAAGCAATTGAGAAAACAATCAATATAGTGGACTCAATGGTGACTCTTTTCATGTATGAGATCGAAGGGAGAACATTGAATAAAGATAGAGAGAATGAATGGATATGGAATGACAGAGAAACACAAGATTATATGGTAAAATATGCATATAAGAGGTTAAATAGTAGAATTAAAGATGAGGAAACCTTTTTATACAAACTCTTTTGGAAAACAAAAACCTTACCAACAACTCAACACTTCTCTTGGCACTTGATTATTAATAAGATTGCCACACAAGACAAAATGCAATACAAGGGTATAGAGTTGTATAATGGAATGTGCGTGTGTGTCAATTTTGCGATGAAATAATTTCACATTTAGTTTTTACTTGTAAGATAGTTACACAAATGGAATTTGTACAATTTTTGGACAGAGATATCTTTTGTGTATCTTTATAGTGCAAAGATATAAATAAAAAGTCTAATACAATACAAAAAAGTATATGAATGGCAATAGTTTAGAACATCTTTTGTATTTTTTAAAAATAATTTTAAAAACATTAACATTCGTGCACCTTCCTTCCAACAAGCATATTTATAAGAATAAATCCATCTTATATAAAATTATTTAATTCATTAAAGATAGAAAATAATGATGAAGAAATCGTACGCTAAACGATGTTGTTTGAATTACATTACAACAAAACCATATTTTGTGAAGTCATAACATATATGAGTATAGTGTTTGGTATACCATCGTTGAACAAATATTGGTAAATTTTCCATTTATATATACCCAGCGTGGTAGGGCAAAGTAAAAAAAATGAGAAAATAATACATAGAATTATTTCAACTTTTGAGTTTTGACCACATCTTAATTTCTTCGCGTAAAATCTTTTCTTGGTTACATGATTAATTCAAAAGTACTTATTCCACTTTGATTCTTCTGCACAATAAGGATGAAGCTAAAATCATATTAACACATCAATTGCGGGGATAGCTCAGTTGGGAGAGTGTCAGACTGAAGATCTGAAGGTCACGTGTTCGATCCACGATCTGGGTCAAAACATAAACCCTTTTTCAAAAACAAATTTGCACCAGCCGGGAATCGAACCCGGGTCTGTACCGTGGCAGGGTACTATTCTACCACTAGACCACTGGTGCTTTGTTGTTACAGCACTTTCGATGTAGTAAAATATTCCATTGATCTATATTAAATTCGTGAAAATATCTTATGCAGTGCAGCTAGGCATTATCAAATTTTCAAAATGGTCCAACAAATCTGCTGTCTTTTCACTGCTCGATGAAGTAGAATCTGTTCAAAGTTGACAAAATATGTGCAGCTCTTCGTATTTTATATATACACAAATCTGATAATTAGCTTTTCTAACATTGAAGTATAACTTAAATGACTCGAAACAAAATTTCATTTAACATGTGTAAAACAGGATTAATTTTCAAGACGTACTAGAGTATACATGCATGATTATGCTGGATTCAGGTTTGGGAATCCAAATTCAGATTCACATTAAACAAACCTAATCATAATCAAGCTAATCTGAATAGGTTAATCAAGTATAACAAAATCATTTCAGTATTAATACTGTTGACTTTTGATCTCTGTTCCAAGTCCAACCAGACCAACAGGTTCAGATAATTTCTTGGAAGGAACACAGATACCACAAACAATTCTAGTTGCCCCTTCAAGCCAGGTCCCACATGTCTGCAAACTCAAACATTCTTCTATGGAGGTGAAGAAACACCAAAGAATCAAATAGATAAAAAAAGAAAAAACAATTTTTATATGTTAAGGTTATCATACCCTTCTTTTGATCACTTTCATATTTGTTCTTAGAAACAAAAATCACGTTAAAAGATCTCTAACATCTTCCATGTCAAACCTTCTCGTCTCTTCCCTTCTTCTCACCACAAACCTTATCCTTCTAGCCTCAGTTTCATCCACCGAGTTCATCTACAACACCAACTTCAACTCCACCAACACCCTTCTCTATGGCAACGCCACTATTGAATCTTCTATTCTCACCCTTACCAACAGTTCCACCTTCTCTGTGGGCCGTGCTTTCTACCCTTCCAAGATCCCCACCAAATCTTCAAACTCTTCAACCCCTCTACCTTTCTCAACCTCCTTCATTTTCTCCATTGCCCCATTCAAAGGCCTTCTCCCCGGCCATGGCTTTGTCTTCATATTGACACCTTCTGCAGGCACCACTGGGGTAAGTTCTGCTCAGCACCTGGGCCTCTTCAACTTGACCAACAATGGTGATCCCAACAACCATGTCTTTGGCATTGAGTTTGATGTGTTTGACAACCAAGAGTTCAATGACATCGACGAAAATCATGTGGGGGTGGACGTAAACTCTCTTGTTTCTTTTACTTCCCATACTGCTGGATTTTGGGGTGGGAACGGTGGTGAAAAGTTTGAGGATTTGAAGCTTAATAATGGTGAGAACTATCAAGTGTGGATTG
>Ga0214545_1010410_pt1 | contig 13530 bp, 4 predicted proteins | sample CNSS4metaG_FD_160064 | JGI IMG/M metagenome (GOLD analysis project Ga0214545, IMG submission 160064) | Root nodule microbial communities from cowpea collected in UCLA plant growth center, Los Angeles, California, USA - CNSS4 | ecosystem: Host-associated > Plants > Roots > Nodule | place: USA... | reverse complement strand
GCCGGTATAAAGTATCAATACAGTCATCCTTAGTTAACCATACATGTACTGCCTATACATACAACCTTAACTAAGAAAGGGGTTACAAAACACCCAACCATCTAATCAAAACAAAGGGTGAAAGCTACTGTTGGAAGTGCTCAAACACTACTCAACTCCTATCCAGGAGGGGTGTATCCTCACCTGCACTTTTGGTTGCTCACGCCAATCATTAAGGGTGATCATTGCAAAAGAGAAAGACACACAAAACTCAATTCCCATATGTTCTTCACATGCAGAGCCACGCAAATTCACTCAAAACTCAATTTCACACAACAAGCAGTTCCAAACATCAATTAAACACATGATCATGCAATCCAATCACTTAGAGACACATTTTACCTGAAAATTGAGTGAAAAGTTAGCTTCCCTTACCTTTTTCCTAAGAATTCAGTTTGGTGGAGTCAAGTAAATTGCAAGAGGGCAGAAATCTCAATTTAATATGGAGAAACCATCACCAAGACATGGAGAAGGGAGAATCACACAATCAGACCTATAATTCAGAGGTTAACTAGTGATCCTAGTTGGAATTGAACCAAAATAGAGAGGGAACCTACCTAGGAGGAAGCTGTAGAGGGTCCTGTTGGGTTGGTCCTTCCAGAATCTGAGCACAAAACAGGCAGACAGTGAGGTGGCAACAGTTTGAGGAGAGAGGTTGGGAGAGAATTGAGGAGTAGAGAGGATGAGGAAGTGAAGTATGATGGTTTCTTCTAACGGAGAAAGAGAAATGTTAAAAGGGGTTTCACATTTAACACTATTGAAATGAGTTATTTGGACTTTGTTTGAAATTTATGAATGTTATGTATTGTATTTTATTTGAATTATGAAAACATAAAAAAAAATATTATGAAAAGTGAATAAGTTTTGAATAAGAGTTGCAATGCAGATCGATCTGCCCAACATGTTTAGGCCCGTCTGCAAAATATATTAGGCTGCAGCATTATCAATTCCTGAGCATGTTTAAAAGAAGACCAAAATAGTTGGTTTGAGTATAAGCAAAGTCTTGTTGAAGGAAAAAATGTTGTTAGAAGGTAGAGATATGCAATAAAAGTTGTCAGTGATTATTTTTTTTAAAATAAAAATTAGTCATAGAGAGTGATTAGTCTTTTGTATGAATAAAGATTGGAAATAATGTAATGTGGGATCATGGTCTTGCCTCACCCAGCTTATGCTTTTCAGGTTCGAATTTTCTTTAGCTTTTGAAAAGTTCATTCCTGGATTTAAGATGCAAAAAGACTGTTAGTGAAATAATCAAATCATATCTCACCAATTGATACCTTAATGAATTTACAGAATGGTGAAGAAACCTTTAAACCACGTTTACTAGCCCAAAACTAACTGGGATTAGGATTTTGTTGAAACCGTGACATAGCATAACAAGTTCTCATTGATGTTAAATAGTAAAAGATTGGGAGGTAAAAAGAAAACGGATCAGATCCACTTCTAATACCTTTATTATTATTTTTAATAAATGTTAATAGGCAAGTTATCACAGGTTTCTCTCTAAAAGCATCCAACAAATCCCAGAAGATTTCTCTCTTCATTATGTCAAGAGATTACACACTGAGACATTGTTGATGCAAAATTTCATGAAGGGGCTTGTCATCACAGAATCTCACGTTCATCGTCACGGCTGTTACGCATTTAACATGGATGGGTCGGAGCTGATACAAGTTCAGGATACCTTCATTTTAGAATCAGGTAAAACTAATTTTAATTTGCTATAAAAACAAAAACGTGAACCTAAATTAATCTCGATTATAATTTTACATCAAAACATGTCACAACAATGAAATTAAATTATAGAACTTTACCGAACAGTTACACACTCATCTTGAACACACCCTTCTAAGAGATAACAGCAATTTTCTTGGTATGCTAACACTGGATTCAACTCTTCTAGAATACATAAAAAGAAGGTAATTATGCTCCTTAAAACCACTATTCATCTGTAAAATGAAGGTGACATTCAAATGGCCAAAGATAGGTCGACATTAACTTTGTTTGAAACATTAGAAGAAGTAGAACATCCCATGTAGTTGTTGTTGTTGTTGTTAAACTTAGGGCATAATGAAAAGGCCTCACTGATCTCGCTGACTGAAGAAGCATTACTTCTCTGAGAAGAAGGATATGGCTGAGGCAATGAGATGGACAGTGACAACTCACAGCCTCCCATGTCTTCATCCTCTGCTTGTACCCTACAACTCTTCTCAACTTCATTCAAAGGCTGTTTCTCATTTAAGTAGGCAACCTGTCCAACATAGTGAGAAAGGAACACAGCACCCATCAGAAAGTGACAAGGCCATTTTTTTTTTTTTCATTCATTCTGCAGAAACTTATTCACGTGGACTTTGTAACCAAAATGGGTCTAACATGTTTTTGTTATATGCACAAACTATGGACAAAGAGGGCAATATTAAGGGAACAAAGCACATGGGTAAGTATCAAAGAGACTAATTCTCCACGGCATTTAGTAAGGAACAGTTGAAGATGATTATCTCTGAGTATGTAGAAAGTATAAGAGTTAACTTTGATGATTTGAATTGATATTTTTCACAAGGAGGCTGTCATTTTCAGTTTATGTTTGTAGGGTAAGCGGGTCCTGTTACCAAGAAATTTGGTTTTGAGATTTTTTTTTTTAAATCTAAAACAAGAACTTTAGTTGAAAAGCCATAACCAATTTTACAATCCACTTGAAGGTGTATAATTAATGTTGAAGAAGGACAGATGAAGTACAAAAGGATAGATAGATTGTGTCTACAATAAGAGTACCTGGAGGAAATCTGATGGTTGGGTTGGTAGCATGGGAAGAAAGGTTGTGGAAAGGGATTGAGTCTGAAATATTGAAGCAGCACAAATCTTCTTTATTCCCTTCTGCTCAGCCATGCTCTGCAGGTAATCATAAAAAGTAGTGTATGGATTTGGGAGTACTGCTTCACATATTCTTTGGCTGCATTGTGGGAATCCTGATGAGAGAAAACTTGTCTTCTCGATTCTAGCTCTGTGGAGAATCCAAACGTTAATTACTTCATATTTTTCTTTTTCTTTTCTTGCTTAAAAGTAAAAGTTGCCTCAGAAAAGTCAGAGATCAAGCAAAGACCAACCACTTTTGTTTTGTTACTTTACTTATGTTGTACCACTTTTTAGTCCTTTGAAAAGTTTGAAATTATTTCAATAAGCAAAGAACCCAGAGTTTTTTAATTATTAGAGTAAAAAAAAAAAGTTACATATTCTTGACTAATCATACATCTTTTTTAGTGTACTTTCTAAATAATAAGTATAAAATAATGAGATTTTTGTATACATGTTGATCTGTGATTGAAAAATTGTATAAAGTTGTTGTATTGTTTATTTGAAACATGAAGTTAAGCTGACCTTTTAAGGGAGAAATCACTGCAGCTGGGTTGGGAATCAGATTCTTTTCCAATGGATTTGAAGCAATAGTGGAAACCAACATCACCCACTTCATCATCACGTTGTTTTCTATGTTGGGTGGAAGTCTTGTCTGTCACAGATAACCATCGATAACCATCAGACAAGGAATTAAAAGTAGAATAACATTTAGTGAAAACATTCAACACTTTGAAACAAAATATCGTTAGTTAGAGTGAAACTGCATGTAGCCTTTTTCTTCTTTTAAGATTCTGGGATTTCAACTATATGCATGAAAAACAAAAACAAAAATGTTTCATGTACCGTTCCCTTTGATTGGCGGAGAGGATGGAATGAAGATGGAGGGAAAGAGAATTATTTTGGGTTGTTTATACGGGTAAAAAAGTTTAAAAATAAATATTTTAAAAATTTTCTAAGAAAATATAATATACCGATTAACTCTAATGAATTATGAGTTGTTTATACAAGATATTATAATAATTTTTTTACCGCAAGACATGTTTGTTAGTAAAGCTGGTTCACTCGTATCATTATTGAAAAATTGTTAGGAAGATACACTCGGAAAATTTAAAATTTTTCAAAACGATAGACTCGAGAGGTTTATCACTAATAAGTAAAAAAATTACTCATACAAAATCTACCATTATTTTCAACATAACATTCCATGTTTGCGAGTTTTATTTTACTCATATGTCACTTTATTTCTATTCAATACAAAATTTTTAACTTATATTTGAATTCTTAATATATATATATATAATAAAGATAAAAGAAATAATGAGTATTATATTATAAAAATTACTTTTATTATGTTTATATCCCACTAAATAACTAATATTAAAATTTTTATCAATTTTTCTTTAATTTTTTATATTAAAGATTTCCCAAAAAAAAAAAGTGATGGCTATTAGATTTCTTTATACAAAAGTAGTTATTTAGAAAGTTGATGAATAGTTACACTAAAATAATATGATTGGAGGAAGAATGAAAAGTTTAGAGATGGGTGAAACTAAAGCAGCAATGGGATTTGCACACAGAGGTAATTAATTAATGAAGGTATATTAAATGTTGAAAGCAGAAAAGTCGTGGGTTTCATAAAAATACCATTATAAGATGGTAAAAGCAGAATGGTTTATGATTCTCCTTTGTCTATTGTGGCATCAACTATAGACACGAAAAGGACTACTTAATGAGCAACATTGGTGTTGAGAATTTGCTAAACTCATGCATGGAGGCTAGCTTTTTGCTCTGCTTTTCAACCACAAACTATTAACCAATAAGAGAAACAACCATCGATAGAGTGAGTCTATACCTGCATGCTTTAAATGCAGAAAGCATCTACATTATTCAATGTACGACATGCAGATCATCAATATTAATCCTGTTCACCAATCAATGCTTCAACCAAGCTATTCATTTCACTTTAACTAATATTTTTTCTCAATAAAATTAAGGAAAAACTCATCTTGGTTATAAAGAAAAAATAAAAGAAATTTTGAAGTGGGTTTCTTCTTCTTATTATACTGAAAAAATGGGAAATGTTTCCTTTTCTCTTTCTTTTGTACAGTGTTAACCATAAAAGGGAAACGTAAGGGGCACAGCGTAAAATTGCAAGATGTCAAAAATCCATTTTTAAATAATGGATCACTTTATAAACCAGGAGATGAAGAACTCATCCTAGCTACTTTATAAATAAGAACACTTAAGGTAAACAAAATTCAAAAATGATTCTTTGACACTGTTCATTTCTTTTACTTTCATTTTACAACCCCTTTTGATAAAAATAAAAATAAAATAGGGTGTCTAACATATCACTTTATATTTTTTTTACCCTGTTTCTCCACTATTTTATGATAAAAAAGTTTTTTTTTTTTTTACCAAAAGCGGGTAAAAGTGGGTAAGAGACTTCTCTCTCTTCCATCGATCTGATGAGTCCATTTTCTTTTATGTAAACCATAAAAAGGAATGCTATGGAGACACTTTCTATCATTATCAGAATGTCTTCTCTATTTGAGAATATACAAAACTTTATGTTAGTTTAGTTAAATATGCAGGTGTTATTTTTCAATTGGCAAGTCCTATTTCAAGCTGGTATGTGACCACATAAATTTGGATCACCAAAACAAGTATATATACGTTGATAACTCATGTAAAATATGCAACATAAAAGGTAATATTTTAGAGTAATGAAAGAATGATTGATGCCCATATTAACATAATTACCATATATAAAACCTTAACTTTTCTTAATGTACATATTCTCATTATTATATTTCAAAATCCGTAGATAAACATGACTTTATGAACACAAAGCATAGGCAGATGAGGGTAGCAGAAAGTATTGAAGAGCAATAGTGTTTTTCAGTAAAGAAAGGTCAAATGAACAACGTATTGGTACCTTGTCTGCAGGAATCACCTTTCATGCTTCTGTACATCTGGTTATTTTTGAAAAAGAGGAATAAAGAAGCACAAATTAATGTATGAAATTGCCAATTTTGTGTTAATTAAGCAGATTAAAACCAACCTGCAGATGGCTCTTGACATGTGAAATTGTGAGCCCTTTAACATCCATCAATTGAAGAACAAGCTTAGGAGTTGCCTCTGCACATATGAATAAAAAAAAGCACAAAAATGGTAAATCTTTCACTACAAATTCATCATAGTATGTAGTAATGAAAATCAGACAAAGATAACGAAGAAAATAGCCAACACACATTTACTTTTTTTATCTCATTTCATTTATTTTTCTACCTCATTTTCTCATGTCATCTACAACATTTATTATTTTTGTCTGTCTTTCGATTCCCCCATTTCCTTCTACATAAAGTGAGGCTTCAATTCTGATGAAAAAGTTAACATTAACAACACATGTAATAATTAAGCTTTTTGTCCTTGTGTTTATGGGATCTAAGAAAAGCAAAGAGAGAGAGAGAGAGAGAGAGAGAGAGAGAGAAACTATGAACAAAAGCATAGAAAATTTGTAGTTTGGTGAAAACAATGTACTCACTGTGATGACCTCCGAGAGTTTCAATGGCATAAACAAAGCAACGATGAAGTTCAGGGGTCCATCTTAAACGAGGGACTTTTGATCTTATATACTGTCTCACTACACCTTCTCTTCCACAACTACCCATTTTGTGTTCTCCTCAAAGAGCTTCACTTTCCAGTTGTGAAACCAAACACCCCTATTACCATTCGTGCTCCACAACTTGAAGGTCCTTATATAAGAAGAAGAAGAAGAGAGGATTAAGAAAAAAGCATGCCATGCATGCAGCTTTTCTCCTTAGGAAAAGAGAAAAAAAATGAGGAAGAGAACACAGAATCATCATAGTGAAAGGGGAAAATATCGAGAGAAAAGGACATGACAGGGGAAGAAGTCCTGCAAATTCCCGAACATGTCACTGATAATACCTTATGGTAGGTGCTGTTGCTGCTTCCAGCGTGTACGCAGCTAGCGAAATGACAAAAAGGAAAAACGAAAGAGTAAAAAATCAAAGAAACGAAACCAAAAAATAATCACGAGGAGGCTTCTGAACTCTGATATATGTTGTTTTGCTTGCTCATACGAAATGATTATGCCTAGTTATGCCAATATATATATAGTGTCTCGTGTGTTGCCAAACTTTGACCTTTGTCTCTCTTTCTAGTTTCCTTTTTACGCACTCTCTCTCTCTCTCTCTCTCTCTCTCTCTCTCTCTCTCTAGATAGACCAGTAATAGTAATATATGCGACAACATCGTCATAATCACTTGGGGGGAATACATGGATGCCATCAAATTACTTTTCAGGTTTTTGTTTTCTTCTCTTCTCATCACAACTGTTTCATTGATGCGTAAACACGATAATGTTATTCATATAAACAATTTTCTTTATTGTTTAGTGACAAGTTATCGTACTAACAACTGAAACTAAAACTAGATTTGGTATCTTTAAGAAAAGTTTCGATTTTGAAAGTCATGACTGAAAATTATAATTGAAAAAAAAGACTATCAAAAAAATATTAATCATATTCTTCAATTACGAATTATTATCAACATTATTTTCTTAATTATTATTATCAATCTATCAAAATATTATTTTTTACTGACTAACATCACAAAATTTTACATTATATGATCATGCACTAAAATTAAAATATTTTTGTATAACACTTATTTTTCTTAAATTTAAGTTAGAAGGAATCTAATTTATTTACTTTTTATCCTTTTCAAAAATAATTCTTTAGTTTATATTTTCTTTAATTATTTATTGGAGTCTACTTTTAATAAAGATGTAAAAAAGTTTGTACTTATCAAAGAAATGAAAAAGCTCTATATACTACATATAAAGTAGCTATTATAAAAATAAATCGTCTTTTCGATGATTAATGATTAATGATTATTATTATTATTATTATTATTATTATTATTATTATATATATATATATATATATATATATATATATATATATATATATTGATATTGTTAATACCTTGTGCTTTTTATGTAAAATAAAAAATAAAATGTGCACTTGCCATATGTCTCAGGTTGTGAGAAGTAATCATGAATAGATATTGTAATATTACCGATTTTTACAATAACTATATCAGAAACTATGTTTAAATTGTTTGGTTTTTGATTCAAAATACAATTTTTTACTAATATTTGTTAAATTAGACTTTTATGTACTGGCCTAATTGGTTATATCTAAAACAAAAATAGATATAAGAGAAGAACATAACAAGATAAGATGAATTTAGAAATTTCTTTCATAAATTAAAAATATTAAATATTTCACTTATACAAAATGTATACTTTTATTTTTGTTTAACTTATCTACAAAAATCTCAGTTTTAGAGACAAAAAATAATTGGTTATAATGACTAATTTATATTCTAATTTATAAACTAAAAAATTTTTATCTTTAAATTAGTCTAAATTATGAATAAAAATTTATAATTTATTAGTGAATTAGACTTTAAATTTGTCACTAACATTACTTAAAAAGGTTTTGGCTACTCAAAGAATTAGTGTCTAAGTTGATCTCTATTTAGTGACTAATTTAGTGACTAATTTAGTCATTAATTTCTTTCTACTCAAAATCTTAGTAGTTAATTTTAGTGATCCCTAATTCCCAAAATAATTATAATTTCTTATTCATAATAGAAAATATACCAATACATTTTGGTTTATAAATTGATATTTAAATTAGTTACTACAGTGACCAATTATTTTTTGTGTTTAAAATTGGTTGCTATTTAAGGATTTTATTTTAGTATGTATCTAACTTTTTTTCTCTTTGTCTAGTTCATTGTCTTCTTAATTTATTTGTGGGTTTTGATGTATTCTCATTTCCTATATCTAGATCTATAAATAAATATTTCGTTATAGAATTAAATATGTTTTTAATTTTTAAACTTTGGCACAAAATTAAAATTCGTTTATATTTTAAAATTTGATACAATTTCGTCGAACTTTACAAATGAATAGATATAATCCTATCAATTTAGAGTTAAAAGTTTTGGATGTCAAATAACATTTCAAGTTGGCGTTTGAACTGTTTACACGATTTAACACGTTCGAACTCAATTTTATTTGGAATCAATTTTTTTTAATTCAATTATATCAAAAGGAGCGTATAATTTATTTTAAAATTTAATGACTAAAATATAATCAAAGTTTAAAATAAAAACAATTTTCACTTTCACATTCAAATTTAGAAACTAAAATATATATATATATATATATATATATATATATATATATATATATATATATATATATATATATATATATATACACACGTTCTAATTGTTAATGATCATACAAATTTTGCGGTTACCACGAAATTCTTTTCTGTTAAAGAATATAACAGTTTCATTTTTTTTTCTTTCTCATGGTAGATTATGGGAACAAATGTGATATAATATAATTGAAATGGTAAAAAAATGAATTAGATATTATAAAAAACAAATATAATACATATAATCATGATGTTTGTGCCCTAAAAAAGGCTAAACACTAAAATTTCACATGCATATTCTGGCTAGACAGTTACAAGACCTAGGTAGAATACCTATCTTGTCACTGAAGAAAAAGAAAATAAGGTGACACTTTAGATGCATATTGAAGGTATCAATGGCTACAACATGGAAAAGAATATTGTATGCCAACACAAGAGGATTATTCTGTTTATTAGCCTACTTCTCTCAATCTTATTAAAAAATAATATGAATTCATTATCTTCTCTTCTTAGGAATAGGAATAAGCCTCCCAAAGATATATATATATATATATATATATATATATATATATATATATTTTTGTTAGTTTTAAATTATATATTTGTACCTGTAGAGTGTTTTTTTCTTGTATGCTTATAAAATATATGTGACACTCTGGAAAGGTAGTACAGCAGGAATAATAGCAATAAGACTCTAATACGAAAAGAAGAGCCATATATATAACAATAGAAGAATATATGCAGGGTATTTTTTTTTTTCTGAGACTTTATTGAGGGCAGACTGCAAAAGATGGAGCTACTTCTGCATAACCCAATTGTTATGCAGAATTTAAAAATTGAATCAACAAAACACATGGGCAACAAAATTTTGCAAATTCTGGTCCAGATCATGAGTTGTATAGATTTTATAGACTTCAAAAATGTGATTAAATAATTTTTTTAATTTTCTTTTATTAAAATGATAGAATATCGATAAATTATAAAAGATTACGTTCAAACACAAATGAGGATCAAACATAAATACGAATGTTTATATGTTATTTACCCGTAAATATTTATTACTTATTAAATATTCATTTAAAAAATACGTGAACTCTTAGATATTTTTAATTAAATTTAGCTAAATTAAAATTTAATTTTAATTTTTTGTAAATAATAAAAATTCACGTATGTACAGTATTATTTACACAAATATTAAATTTTTTGATATGAATTAAACATAGATACTCTTTGAAGTATATTCGCTTACTAGTTATATGAGGATATCCACTAATATAAATAATTTTGTCATCCTAAAGACAGAGGATACTTTTCAATAGTTTATTATTAACACGATGGAAAATTAATTAATTACAAAAAAATATTGTTTCTCTTCCTCTTAAATCAAGCTTTCAATACTTTTTATTTATTTATTTTTCCTTCTTAGCTCACCAACTTCTGCTCTTCATTTGTTTATTCCTTTCTTGAACACATTTTTTTCTTTCGGTTAAAATTTAGAGAACATTACGAAATTTTGTATGCATTGCATTGTTTTTACATGAAACTTGAGTTTTGTATATCAGAGGAAATTGCAATCAACAGTAATAATACTTAAAAAATGTATTATCATCTCTTACCCCTGTCTAAACTATGTCAGAGACTAGTGCTTTGACAAACTTTTTAGGGTTCAATTTAGCATAAACAGAAAAGTATTATAGATATAAATATTGTTTATTACCAAAGGACAATCACAAGTACCGTGTGTTGCAGACCAAAAGGATTAATTACAGAACCACTTTACAAAGTTACCATAAGAGTACATTTTTACACTAGTCAGTAGATAAGAATTTTTAAGAGAAATTTTTTAAAAGTCAAATTAATTATTTTATAAGTCAAATTTATTTTATAAATAAATTAATTTTTTTTTAAAATCAAGTTATACATAGACTAATTTTAATTTATAAAAATAATAATAATTTTTTTCTATAAAATTTTACATAAAAAATCTTATACATGATCCTACCATCTAATATTTTCAAACTATATTAATTTATTCTTTAGCTATACATTGACATTTTTGTGCAATTTCACTCATTTCATATGAACACTAAGCATATAACTATTTAGTTATAGTAGTTTAAATAATTGGATAAACACTTTCTTTACCCAAGGTCTTCTGAATACCAAAGACACTAAATTTTTTTTTTTATTTTGACATTTATGCTCAGATGCATTTTCTCCATATTTGAGGAAAAATAGCATGCAAGACGAGATTATAAATTAAAATAATTAAACTAATCTTTTTTTATATATTTTTAAGTTCATGATTTTTTTTTCTCATTTTGTACATGTATTTTTAACTCTTTATACAATTAAAAAACTTATATTTTTTTTTTCTTTTTGTTTTTTATGTAAAAAAATTTAAATTATATATTTTTTCATTATTTCTCTGGTTTACTTCTTTTCTTCTATGCGTACACTTCTCTAATCTCATACTCCTGGAAAGATTAAACTTTTACTTCTATCAAAGTCAAACAAGGAAAATAAAATTTGATGAATTCATTATCATGTGTTTTCTTAAAAATGAGAAGGAAATATCAATTAAAAATCAAATTATTCTTATTTTTTTATAATATTTTATTATATTAAAAATAGTATTTATCATGTCAATGTACTTTTTTTTTACTTTGTATACAACTGAAAAACATAAAAACTTTTATTTTTTATATTCCTACATATTTGTCTTCTTTAAAATTATTACACCAACACCCTTGTATAGTACACTAACTTAAGTTAGAATAATTTAATGAAACTTTTTACTTTTGCATGAGGTTCATCAACTCAACAGGTTACTTTTTTCCTAAACATAATTTGATGGACAAAAAACACAAACATATATAGTATAACATTGTGACAAGGATTCAAATAAATTCATCCAAGTATTCACATGGTGTCTGTCTTTCTATTTATTTATATGATAGATGTGAGGCAGTTGACCATTGGATTGTGAAGAAAAGAAGGAAGAAGGAAGAAAGAAGAAAAAAAGAAAGAAGAAAGAAGAGGAAGGTAGGTTATGAGAATGAATTGTTGTTAGGGTGACAGAGTGCAGAGGTGTGGGGCTAGAAGGCAAAAGGAATGGAGAGAAGGCACAGCTTCTCAAGATTTTCTGATAATGTCAGTCTTAAAGAGAGGGAATGATGGAAATTCCTGTGCACATGGCATGATGCTGTGTGAAACAGTCCAAACCCACATTAAATTTAATACCATCATTACCACTGTTCTCCTATGTCTCTGCATAATTTAATACCCTTCCACTTTGTAATCTTTTCATCACAAACTTCACTTTTTCTCTTTGATTATTACACGAGCTAAATAACACTCGTCAACACTGAAAAGTGTGAAGATGGGACCAGTTCCCGCTGAAGCCAAATTGCAATGTGCAGTGTCTCGGCAACTGTGTTTCACCTTTCTTTCTCCATCTTTTCTTCACAATATTTCATTAACTACTTAGTTTTTCTTCATCTTAATCAAAGTACGCATGGAAAGGTTTTTGGACTTTTTATTACTTATTGCTTCACATGTACACCATTCCAGGATAATCTAGGTCAAATTTACAGAGAGTGATTTTCCAGTTCAAATCTTTATAACGGATTTTCGTTTGTACTTTTCTTTTGGTTAAAAATTATATACTTTTCTAATTTATAAAAAATTAAATTAGATTCGTAATTTTTATCTCATTTAATTTAGTTTTTTAATTTTTTTAAAATGCTAAATTAAGTTTTTTCATTACATTGATGTTAGATTTTTTTTTTAAATTCATACATTAAATCACTTCATTCTATCTTAAAAGTCTAAATATTTAAATTAAATTTTTTATAAGTAGAGTGTTTGATGCATAAATTATTAAAAAAAGTTTAACATCAACTTAAAAAAAAAACTTAATTAATCCAAATAAAAATTAAAAATTTAATTAAATTTTTTATGAAAATAAGATGATCAAATTAGGATTTTATCTTTGATTTTTTTTTTTATTTACTCACATAGCACATTGTATATTAAATCTAAAATATAAGAAAATAATGACCTCTGAAAAAGATCCAAATACCCCAACTTAAACGAGTGACACCTGTCCAATTTCTAGATTTTTTGGTAACTTTCTCTTCTGGATATTACTTAAACACCCATTTCTAAGTTTTTGACACGTGTCATTTTCTTTGGTTTTTTCGTCCTTGAAGGTTTAATTGTTGGGCTTTAACACGCGACCCAAAACTAAATCTTTTCAACTTCTCTCCAGAAGCTTCAGCACCATTCACACACTCATCTACCACTCTGCCACACTGCTTTTCTCCGTTCTCTTTCCTCTACTCTTTCTTCCTCACACTCTCAACTTCTCTTTG
>Ga0214545_1010409_pt1 | contig 13531 bp, 2 predicted proteins | sample CNSS4metaG_FD_160064 | JGI IMG/M metagenome (GOLD analysis project Ga0214545, IMG submission 160064) | Root nodule microbial communities from cowpea collected in UCLA plant growth center, Los Angeles, California, USA - CNSS4 | ecosystem: Host-associated > Plants > Roots > Nodule | place: USA... | reverse complement strand
TATATATATATATATATGTTTTTGGTCCCTTAAGTTTTACCAAAATTTGGAAATGGTCCCTGGTCAAAACTTGGTCACTGTTTGGTTCCTACACTCTCATAATAAACGGCGTGCCAAGTGTTATTAATTTTTTTTATAAAATAAAAAATTAGTGTCGGCCTAGCCAACGCTTTTACGAACATTGGAAAAAACATGTTTCTCGTCTCTCAATTTTGAACTTAATTTGTAAATGGTCTTTGGTCGAAACTTTGTGACTGTTTGGTCCCTACACTTTCAATATCATTGTTTTTAGTCCCTATTTTTGGACGGCGTTAAAAATAACAAAAAGTGTGCCACATGTTATTTATTTTTTTTGTAAAAAAAAATAACAGTGGCACGCCGTTTATTATTTTAACTGTCGTCCAAAAATAAAGACTAAAAACAATAATTTTGAAAGTATAAGGACCAAATAGAGACAAAAAACATAAGCCTACAATACCTACATTACACCAAAACAACTAACTATTCCAACATTTCAGCATGACATTGTACCAAATATTCCATCATATCAAATTCCATCAATATAATCCACATGATATATATATATATATATATATATATATATATATATATATATATATATATTACATTGTTTATGTATCATACGAAAGTACAAAAGGCAAAATAAGCATACCAAAAAATATGTAGCATGACACCTTGTTGAGCTGTCACTATATGTCATTTTATTATTTTATTATTTTAAAATTTTAAAATTTATAATTTGATAAATTTTTAATTTTATAAATTTATAATTGTATAATTGTATATTTTTATAATTTTATTATTTTGATTCAAAATTGTATCATTATAAAATTATGATTTTATGATTTGAATAAAAATATAAAAAATATATTGTAATTTTATATTTCATAAATTATAATTTTATAATTGTACAAATTTGAATTAAAATATTAAAATTATAAAAATATAAAATTTTACAATTTTACAATTATAAAATAATAAAATAATAAAATAGCATATAACGACAATTGAGTAAGGTGACATGACAAGATAATAATTACATTAGCCACCTACCTGTTTAATCGTCACCCCACTTAATTAACAAAAAAAGTTAATGAAGATACTCAATTAAAAAAATTAAATTTATTCAATATTCAATAAACCATAAAATTTGATTTGGACTCAATCGAAAATTTTCAAATTTACGACGGAGTTTCCCTTTAATATATGATGTTCAATTTTTTTTAATCTCATTATTTTCTAAGGAATTAGGTTTGGAGAGATTTCCTAATATCAGTAATTAGGTCAACGGGTTGGGGAAATGAGATTATTTGTTTGATCTTGTTAAAAACATGTGGTTTATGATCACATGAATCAAAGTCATTTTATGACCAAAGATGGTAAAATATGAAGAAAAGGTGAAATTTTGAGAAAATGTGATTTTGGCTTTCTCTAAACCAAAATTGATGTGTAATAATTATGTTTAACACGGTTTGTTCTTGTCATTGTGCGGAGCAAACAAAAACATCACACTCCACTAACCCATTTTCACCTTATATTTTGTGAAAAAAAGAGCTTCTTCTTATGCTCCAAACTGTGCTTCTTGAAAGTATTTTAGCTTTTCAGTACGTCACACTAACTTTTCTCATAATTGCTTTCTCTTTCAACAAATCCTTTTTACCTTTTGGATTTATGCATGACGCACCTCATCTCCAACAACTACAACAAATAAATAACACACCTCTTTCTAAAATCAAAATAAAAGTAGGTAAATGAAATTAGAAAATTCCACAAAATTAATTGTCCATGAAATCAATATTTACATAGTTATCCCAAACATACCATGATTGAAAAAAAAAATGTTTTTAACACTAAGAAATATCATTGTAAAATTAAAAAAAAAAATGAACTTTTTGTAATTTGGTGGGAAATAAAGAGTGTAGCACCCATGATTGTATGAGCAAGCATTTCAACTAGAGATTCTATATATACAGCATGATTGGGTGCACCATGATTGTTGTTGACTGCTTTTTCTTCTAAGGAACATCTCACCCTCTTTGACTCTTTCACTTCCCTTTTCTATTGTGACTTTCTCTTCTCACTTAGAGGCATGCCTTTTGATCAATTTTTGGACCTTCACGTTAAATTGAGAGACCCCTTTTTCCATGAAATTATTTTCTATTACTTCTCCTCTGAAATACATGATTTTTTTCAAATTCTAAAATCATTAGGATGCTCCCTTCATAATCATATATGTTATTCATACAACATATATTTATGTAACACCCTTTTTAAAAAAAAAAAAAATAGGTCATTTTGAATCACCACATGTTTATAATTATGATCAATTTTATGTATCTATGTATTCAAGTTTTTCAATTTACTAAGATCACCAAACTTCATATTTAATACTAGAGCCTAGCTAGTTCTAACTTTGAGACATAGCAAGATGCAATAATTGGGAGCAACATGAAGTGAGACAAAAATGACGATCCCGAATATTAATATTTCCTATTTCAATATTGAAATATGTTTCTCTTCAACAAAACATTTTCCTCTTTCAGTCAAACTTCAAGATTGAAAGTATAAAACAATGCACGTGCCATGCATACACAAAGATCTTCATTTGTAACGTAGCATCAATCTATACATGCATCAAACAAATACCACTCTAGAAAAACCTAGACAAAGATCTATCTATCTATTTATCTATCTATCTATATATATATCTATATATATATATATATATATATATATATATATATATATATATATATATATATATATATATATATATATATATATATAAATAAATAAAGAGATTTCCTATTTTTTGTCCGCATTTCAAAATACCAATTTTACTCTTTAAATTATAATTATTTATTAAATTTTTAAAAATTGACCGTTATTTTTACAATTTTTTTTATAAAATCGTCTATTTCTGTTCTTTTTTTTTCTCTATTTATCAACAATTATTCTCTCATCTTTTCTGATATATTTCACTTTATTTTTAATAAATATAATTTTATTTTATTAACTTAATAATATTACATTATCATCACCTACTAATATAATATCACGTATATTTAAAAAATGCATACACACAGTCGTGACACACTAGTATATATAAAGAGAGAGAAATTAATATACAAAAAAAAATTGTAGTGCAATGATGACAAGTAGTCAAAGTGACTATATATGATGCTTTCAATTCAAGCTATCAACTCATTCAATGGTGATTAACACAAATTGGGTTTGTCCCTTAATCATAACACCAAAATGTGAATAACTTAATTAGCTAATCGACGGAATACCAGATAATTGATACATAAATCATTCTTTGAACATATTGTTGAAGCTTCTATTCCCTAAAATGGAGTCTATGAAAGAATCTTTGTCAAGAGAAAATAAACTTTTTTTAGCTTTGTCTTTGTACTTTTAAAAAAGTTTTGAACTGAAATTAGGTTAAATTGAAATATTTGATAAATAATCTTCAGATATTTCTATTAGAATTACTAATAGTTATCTGCATGTCGGCTTTAAATATAAATAGTTTTTAACTAGTTTTTATCTTATTTTCAAATCGGATCTTCTTTTATTTCTTCGAGATTTAATTTTAAGTAGTATTTTTAATATTGATATCAATAATTTTAGAATAATTGATCAATTTTACCAATAATATAAATGGTGAAGCTAAAAGTGGTGGTCTAGGTCACAAGATTCAAACGGCTAATGATGAAAAACTCACTAATATGGCATGATATTACCAACTTTTGTGATATTCAAAAGTAAAACAAAATAATGAGACTTAACAACTTTATTATTTGATGGTTGTGGGGAGCAAAATCAATCCCAATACAGGTCAACAATCATCAACTTTCACTCATAAAGATGGGACACCAAATCATATTATTCTCAATCCACCCCATGCAAGTAAATCTATTTTATTTTATTACGAATTTAATTAGAAAGTTGAGTAGTAAATAAAAATAATAATTATATACCATAGTAATTTCACAAAATTAATTTTTTGTTTATAATTATCAGTTATAAACTACAAAGTAATTCAATTAGTAAAAAATTATTGAGCAATCTACTTAGTAAACTTGATTAGAAGAGCATATTGTAGGAAAAAGTAAGTTAAGTATGATTATTAAATGGATAAGAACTAGAATAAAGTGATCTCAATTATTGAGTTGAACTGAACCTAATAAGATCTGGAGCTAATGAACCTGCCAAGATTACTGGAAAACTATGTTTAACAAATGTGAATAATCTATCATCATCAACTGGTCAAAACCTAAAGCAAAAAAGAAAGACGTCTCTATTATAAGGGAAGTCAAATTTAAAACAAAAAACAAAAACTTAAGTGGTAAAAAATCATAAAAGGTAAGTCCCTTTTATATTGTTGGATTCCCCTCAATTGAAAAAAAGCATAAAAATCACACAAAAAAAAAACTATTATATTGAATAATAGTATTAATTCATACACTTCATTAAGAAAAAAGATTAAAAAAAATATTCTTTGTGAGATTGTACATAGTGAATTGGTGACTAAGGACAGGTTTTTGTGTTAAACATGGAAGTTAATTAAGGGTAAGAATATATGAATTTGTGATTATAATTTGGTTTTATTGAAGTCTTGGTAGAAAGGGTTTTAAGGTGGAAAATGGGCCCTTCAACAAATTATTAGAACAAGAAGCACTCAATCTCATTCAGTGTCCATTCACTTTAAAGGAGCTATAACAATCCCAAACAAAAGGCCAATTATTTAGAAAGGTATTTTGAATTTTGAAAATTTACCAAAGTGTGTTCCTACACTGCAACACTAATCATTTCCTATTTGCACCAAGTCAAAACTTTGTTGTTTGAGGTACAATCCCTTACAAAATTATTGGAAATCCTAGGTGGTTCTATGTGTTTGAAAATTTGTTTTCCACTATTTAAAAAAAGTTAAATATTTGATCACTTTTCAAAACATGTTTAGTCCATTTTCAAAACTTTTAATTAATTTAGTATTACGTCTTTAAATATGCGTGAATTTAGTCTTTTTAATCATATTTTGTTAAGTTTATTTGACGTTTCAAACATGTTTCTCATCTAATATTGAAGTAGAAATGCATCAAGCAATGTAAACATTTCAAATGCTATCATGAAACTTGTTTGAAACGTCAAATAAACTTAACAAAATTCGGTTAAAAGAACTAAATCCATATATTTTAAAAGTTTGAGAACTAAATTGAATCAAAGTTTCGAAGAGAGACTAATTTCAATTTTTACTGAAGAGACAAAATTATATTTAACTCTTAAAAAAATGTTAGTTGAATTTATAAAGTTAAATTAAATTTAATATTTATTTTTTAAGATGATATAAAATCATATTCTAATAAAAATTTGTTGGTCTGATATGTCATTCTCAACATAAGAATATTTATAATATTACTTAGCTTTCATCATCATCCCCTTCGCTACTTTAAATTTAATACATTATAAATAATTTTTTAAGTGGAACAACTAAGTTTTGTGCTTCATTATATTTTTAACTTTGAAATTTAAGATAAATCTTTTGTATATAAAATCACTACTTTTATAATGTAGAACTCAAAATAGTTATTCAGAAAATCTTTGAGAGACTCAAACCATAAATTATCAATTCGTAATTTATTGATGACATGTCTCATTATTTTTAACATAGTCTTGGAATGAGTCTACCTCCAATAAATTCATTTTGGAATATTTCAATTGATTGATGCATGACACAATAGTGAACTCTTCTTGGAATAATAAAAAATTAAAAATAGTCAATAATTAGTTGAGGTCAACATGCTACCTTTAACCACTTCATAAATTCACCTTGATAAACGTTACCAAATAAAATATTAGTGATATTTATGGGACCATGTCTTATTTTTGAATCATTTCTTTTTAATTATGTTTTGTCGCGTAATTCTTTCTTAAATCAACGATGAGCAACACTTTGAACATTGATTTGATCTAGAACAACATAAATATATGATATTGTAGGCCAGAAAATGGTTGAAAGTAGTAAAGAAATTAATCTATTAAATTTTATATAAAGACCACGTTACCCCACTAGTTGAGTTATCTTTTTGGAGAATTCACTCCGACACTTCTTTCTTCAAATACTACTAAATGAAAATTATTTCCTAACTTTGAACTATATTAATCCGCCTCATTTTACGTTTTATTAAGTTAAGTAGTAGATCTTATATTTGATCTAACCATGTAAAATTATACATTTTCTCATGTCAAATAAATTGAGTATGAAAAATAAGAAATTTCAATAATAGTTGACGTGATAAAACCAAATCTTAATTAAGATAATTATAAATGATTTTGATACCAAATTAACGTAGTGAAATTTACATTTAACTCAACTTTATAAAATCAGTTTAATAAGGTTGGGTTTATTCATCACTTCATTTATACACTATGATATTATATTTAAAGCTTAATTAATAGTTTGATCCCTATATTTAGATCTATGATTTACTTTTGTCCTTATATGTTTTTTACTCAATTTTAATACATTTTAAATAGGTCAATTTGCTCCCTTTTAACGTTAATTCCATTTGAAAGGTATCATATGTTAAAAGCTAAAAAAAATTATATGTAAACTAAAAAGTTCTAAAATAAAAGAAGACTCAAATTTTGACACGTAATATCTTTGAAAAAGTATTAACACTAATTTAACAGACAATCAAATTGATTCATTTAAAACATATTAAAACTCAACTAAGTTTATATATATATATATATATATATATATATATATATATATATATATATATATATATAACCAAAATATAAATTTAACTATAAAAATTAAATTATAAATAAAAATTTGATGTTAAATCTAATCGATGTAAAATCTTCATCGATTTTTAATACAAACAAAGACTAAATAGAAATTAAGTTGAAAATCAATTTTTCTAGAGAACAAAATAGTGATATACAATTTTTTATGTAACATGTTATTGTATATCTTTTAAGTTGACTTTTTTATTCTGTTGTCCTATGCAAACTTTTGAAATAATATCCGTGATTGAATAGAGCTTCAAAATTAATAAATGCTAGGTTAAAAGTCATGAACTTGAATAGTCGTAGAGAATGGTAGAAGTAGCTCACATGGGGCAGGGAAGAATGTGTATAAAATATTAAAACTAATGTTCTGGTAATGAAAAATAGTAATACTTTTCAATGTATAAAAAAAATAATGTTGTGGTTTTACCGCTGATGCTGAGTCAATTAAAGAAGGGAGACATCAAGTTATGCATTATAATATTAATTAATTAATTAGACATTAAAGAATAATTAATTTTAAAAATACCTATGAAAATCTAAAAGATCGAATGGTGCCAAAGTAATGTATTTTATATAAATTGTATTTATATATCTTCTTTTGTTTATGTAATTGAAAAAGTCTTATTATTTAGGTGTTTTTGCCTTTTCGATGATTCTCTTCAAAAGACCTATCAAAACATAATGTGATTATATAAATTGTATTTATATTTTTTCATGTAATGGATGAAGTTATATTAATTGATTTATCATAATCAATAACATTGTTTTGTTAAACCTCTAAATGACGTGACAATTGTGTTACCAATTGTATCAGTTAGGTTCAACAGAATATATATTAAGAAAGAAAACTGCAGATTAAGATTAGTCAAATTCTGAATCAAAAGTAAAAGTAAAAGTAAAATTCTTAAAATAATAGAAACAGAAACACAGAAAACGAATAGTTTAATTGAGAAACGAATATTTTCCAATAAGAAACAGAACAGAATAGTCATTGCAATATTATTATCTGCTAAGAAAATTGCAGAGTGCTTGTTTTTTCCAGAGCAAAGAGTTTTCTAAACAGAAGAAGAGTGTGTAATAGTGCTAAGTAAAACTTCACATTTATTGCTAAAGTTCTGAAGTGTGTATCTGAATTGGTTCAAGTCATTATTCAGAATCAATCACGCTCGAAGGGGTATCTGCTATTTGAATTATACTTACCAATTACAAAGCTTTTTTTTTATGTCAGTGCATAAAATTCTACAATCTTTGAAATAGAGGGTTCTGGCTGGTTTTCTTAAAAGGTGTGCCATTTGACAAACCTTCACTTGCCCTTCAGAAAATGACTCATTCTGCAGCTGCAAATGCCACTGAAGAGGCCATGTCCCTAATACAACAAGCTCACATAAGAAACAAATTTTCCAAAGATCACAACGTGATTGGCTCTACATAAAGCACTACCTAAAAGGGTTAAATTAGAACAACTAAGAATAATGTTAACCAAAACATCTTGGTTGTGACATTGGCATGTTCTTCGATGAGAACTTAGGATACAATTTTATACAATGTTTTGATATCGTTATCTAATCATAATCAAAGTTTTACCTCGATAATATAAACTTTAATCAGATAGGTTTAACGAGGTAAAACTCTAGTTTTGATCAAAGAACAACACTTAAAGAATTTCATCCGAATTGCGCTTGATTTAAAATTGCAATTGTGGACACTCTTTGAGTTCATCACAACAACTACAGCTGCAATTTGAGTCACACATACCCAGAATGTTGTTAATGACAAGGCAACTACAATTGTGACTCTAGCTTCAATTCAAAATCATGCACATTCCATTAGGGTGAAAAGACAGAGGAGAGCTCAACAGAGCCATAATCAAGAAGCTCCTCAATCATTTGCTCTATGTGATCTTCCTCAAGAGGCTTGAACTGCAGAGGAACACTTTCAACAGTTCTGGCCATTGCCTCTGATTCTTGATCCTCCTCTGCTCTCTTGTGTGGCAACACTTGATGAGTTTGGTCACTCTTCACACTGAGACTCTTTGGTTGGGATATGGAAGTGGCATTTGGCACTGAAGCTGTTCTCTGAGACTCAGAAGATGCCAAAGCCTGTCTTGTCATTTGCAGAGAAGCCATGTAGCACCTGTGAAGTTTTGCAGTCAAAGTTGCTGAGAGAAGCTTTGAACTAGAAGATGATGTGTGAGACACATTGGGGTTGAAAGGGAAGTTTGTCCTTGCCCTCGCACCACACATTAACCTAGCTGCTTCATCATAGGCTCTAGCAGCATCCTCAGCTGTTTCAAATGTACCAAGCCATATCCTTGTCTTCCTGCACAAACCAAATCAACCATTTTTATACCTCTCATTCGTTTAAACAACACCAAAACAAAACCCTTTTCCCATCTCAACCTCTTACTCATTCACTCAAGTTAAAAATCAAATTTTTAACATTACACATTTGGCTTGATTCTTGTAAACAACAACAGTAGGAAATTAGGAAAACCTTTTCCTATCAGTTACATGAACACATGACATTACAATAAATATCCTTTCCGGCAAAAAGACATGAACCTTAAAGGCATGTGAAAGATTTTGAAGATTTTGAAAATGTGAGTGGTTTATAATCGGTGACATGCATGGGAAAATGGTGGAGACTTACAATATGGGGTGGCGAATTTCGGAGACCCAAGAGCCCCAATGCCTTTGTCGGACACCTCGGTAACGCTGTTGTGGTCTGGCCATGTTGGGGAAAGAAAAATGGATTGTTGTTGTTTTTGAGAAAGTGTTTTTGTGGAAAATGTTTGGAGTGGTAGCAACTGAAGGAGAAATGGGAGAGAAGGGGTGGTTTTGTAGTGAGGGAAGTGTTACATGGCACTGTTTTCTCTGCTCAACAATCTGGCCCCACTCAAGAACATGGCCCCCACACGGATTTTCTTATTCTTTCCCTATCAGCTGTAACTTGGCTATCTTCTGCAATTTGCAAGCCATGATTACGGCATAACTATTCATCAGGTTTTGGTAGGAATACACCTTTCACATTTACCACTTCACAAATATTAACAATTCTTCCTACAAGTATTTCAGATCGTTATTTGAACGGTTTAAATGAAAAAAAAATATTAAGGAAGTAACCTTTTTTACTTAAAAGAGTATAATATACAAGCATAAGCGTCATGACTTATCTCTGACCCGACCCATTTGGCTTGTGTCACAAGACAATTAATGTCATCTGCAACGATCTCATCATCAGCAAATGTTCTATTAGAAATCCCATACTTGAACCGTGACTTGATCCACTTAACCTTCATTACGAGACAATTGTGCAACCTACAACCATTGAGTTAAGAAGATTATATTGATTCATTCAAGGTTTATAGACTCAATTGTATTAAACTTTAGTATAAAGACAAATTCCAATTTTTTATTCAAATTTAAAGACTACAGATATATTTATCCCTACATAATTCTTCTTATGTCTCACTTATATGCTTGCTCTTGTTTTTTACTCATGAAATCATATATCTATCTATTATGCAGATACCATGTACCTTTCTTTTTGTTAATCACTGCTTTGAGAATAAAAAATAGAGTGGTAGATTGTCCTCATGTGAGTGTATGGAGCAAATGGTGGATGATGACGGATGTGAAGTTTGTTAAGAGATAAAGTTAGAATTAAAATATCTTTGACCAACATAATATGAAAAATGCAGAAAAACACAGACATTGGGTTAGAAATAAAAGAAGAAGCACTTTAATTGGAGCTTCTGCATTATACCTTGGACAGGAACCAATTGGAGACCAAGATAACGATGATACGTTGCAAATTGTTGGAGTGATCCGTAGTAACACATGTGCAATAGATATCAATAATATCTTTTACCATTGGATTTTATGGATATACATGTGATCACTTATGAAAATGTTTTTATTTTATGATTGGGTCAATCCCACCCAAGTTGCAACAACACTCTTGGGTTAAAATCAAAGATTCTTTGACCATAATAATTACCCTAACATGTCAAATTATTTAATCAAGTTTTTGTCACCATTGTCACTTCAAAAACCCATCACAACAACAACACAATATCCTTTCCTCTATTCTTTATTAGGGTGGGGATGGGGCACTATGATGATGTGAGCTAGTTATGGAGGTAAGAGTATGGGTACTGTTATGGAACAACTGCTATTTTAACTCACAAAACCTTTTGTTTAAGGTATGTTTCAAAAAATTATCCACAAACACTTTATGAGACAAAAAAAAAATGGAATTATCCACAAATTTATATAAATTAAACATACACTTTAGAAAGTATTGTTTTTAGTGTTTGAAGAAGACTTATAGGAATTTAAATGAGACATGATTTTAATTTATATAATAAACTAACATTATTTTTAACTTCAAATTTTAATAGTTTATGATTTTATTTTTATATATAATTGCTATTTTTTTTTTCATTTTTACTTACTGTAATTTTGACTCTCGGTTATATTTTCAACCATTAATGTAAATAATATGGTTTAGAAGGATCCAAATTAATGCTTATATGATGCTGCTTAGAATGTGTTAGTAGAAAAGTAGGTTAGGAATTTGGTTGGTATTTTTGTGGTCCATGTGCTTCTTGCAGCTACTGTTCACCCACGTGCCCAGATAATTCATTCAAATAATTTTCAACACATTTAAAATAACGTTTAAAATTATTTAAATAGGAGAAAACCAAGTTAATTACAATTATTTAAAATGATTCATCTCATTATTTTTCACATTTGTTTATTTTCTGTTTATTTATCTCTGTTTTCTATCCATACACCTCAAAAAATAATTGTAGACTACCATTATTTCAGTGCTAAGGAAGGCCTCTGATGTGTTTTAATTACTTACATAATTTTTTTTTAAAAAAAAAATTATAGGTCATTAATTCAATAAAAAGATTAATTTTGTTGTCACTGTCATGCATCTGTGTCATGTGGTGAACTTAACAACCACCTTAGAATTCTTCTTATTTGAATAAAAGAAGATGGGGTCCATTATGCATGCTCATCACTGCAGGGGAAGAAGTTCGGCTCCACCTGTAGCTAAACACAACAAAATGCTGCTTAATCATAATAACATTATGCTAACCCTAGTATTTATTTCCCAATAAAAAATACAAAATTTAATCTTATTATTATTATTATTATTAAAGAAATTTTTAGTATCAGGACATTTTAACAAATGAATTTATATCAACTTCATTTAAAAAAAAAACTTAGTTTGTATTTGTTTACGAGGTAGATCAACTGCTCTACGTTGTTTACTAACTTTTATAGTACACTTTTTATTTTGAAATATTATACTTTGATTTTTATTTTTATTTTTTATATTTTGATGTGATTTAATATGAGTTGTAATTTAAAAAATATATACATTGATCAATAATTTATATTAAATCATATTTAAATAATAAAAAATATAAGAGTCATAATATCGTTAGTATCATTATTTTTTGGGTTAAATATGTTTTTGGTCCTTTAATTTTGAGTAAATTTTGAAATTAGTCCATTTTGAAACTTTGGACTAATTTAGTTTTTCATTTTTCAAAATACGTAGATTTAGTCATTTTAATCAAATCTTGTTAGGTTTATTTGATATTTCGTACACATTTCAAGATTGTATTTGAGTTGTTTATAATGTTTGACACGTTTTTGTTTTAATGTTAAGTCAAATACTATTATGAAACACGCTTGAAATGTCAAATAAATTTAACAAAATTTGATTAAAAGGACTAAATTCACGTATTTCGAGAGGTGAAGAACTAAATTGGTTCAAAATTTTGAAATGGACTAATTTTAAAATTCACTCAACATTAAGAGACCAAAAATATATTTAACCTTTATTTTTTTTGGTTTTTGTTTGAGAAAAGAAGAAATTAGCAGGCAGTGAGAAGGAAAAGTTGAAAAAAGAGAAGAAAAGTATGGGGGACAAGAGAACAAGAAGCATGTAAGGTGTATGTCATGGATTTAAACAGTTCCAACTTTATCAACATTCCAATCTTTCTTTCTCTCTTTCTCTTTAACATTTTCCTTTTTGCCTTCCAGCTAACACCAAATTAACTTATATGCATTAATTATCTACAAAATTAATCACATTAATTCAGAAAACTACTACTTAATTAGCTCTAACCCTTGCTTAATTATAAGTATGCGCGTGAAGTGGGTCCAGAATCATATATAGCATGGGCATGGATGTTCAAAACAAAAATTATGTCACTTATTTCTCTCTCTGTCTCTCTCTATCTATGTTTGTTTATGCAATAAAACCGATTGAGAAACATGTTTCAATGTTTTTGTCCCCTTTCATGTCATCTTAATCAAAAATTAACAATTCACCAAACTAATCAAAATTAGATGAATTTAAGGAGTTAATACCTCCCACAATGACAAAAAATTTAGTTTTACAAAGAAAGTTTAATTTAACTAATGTTCCCACTTTTCAATGAGGCATTACTTTCTTATTTTAGTTTGTTATTAAATTAACTACTCTTTTGCCTTCGTTAAATTAATATATTTATTAAAAAAACCATTAAAGTAAATACACAATTCCCAGAATAAATATAATTGTTTTAAAAATATATTTATTTTTATTATATATATATATATATATATATATATATATATATATATATATATATATATATATATATATATTTATATATATATTTTTTTATATATGTGTATGA
>Ga0214545_1010408_pt1 | contig 13531 bp, 5 predicted proteins | sample CNSS4metaG_FD_160064 | JGI IMG/M metagenome (GOLD analysis project Ga0214545, IMG submission 160064) | Root nodule microbial communities from cowpea collected in UCLA plant growth center, Los Angeles, California, USA - CNSS4 | ecosystem: Host-associated > Plants > Roots > Nodule | place: USA... | reverse complement strand
ACGTGAACAGAATTTTCCCTCTACCTCTCCCTCTATGTGTTAGGGCTTTCAGTGTATTCTAACTCTATTGTTCTGCCTCTCTCTTTATTTTATAGCCTCCTCTCCACTAGGTTTAAGTGAGACATGGGCTTCTCAAATTTTGGGCCTTTTCTCCACATAGGAAGGGAGCCCAATACCCAACACCAATAAGCCGAGGTCATAACAAGATGTCAAGTGTTAGCCTAATTTATAAAGGATGTCTCCCGAGGACATAACAAGATGTCACGCAACACCCTAATTTATAAAGGATGTCTCCCGAGGACATAACAAGATGTCACACAATAGCCTAATTTATAAGGTATGTCTACAGTAAGTCGAGGTCACAATAAAAAGTCACGAAATGGTTTAAGTAATGGAAGGATCTCTCCATAAATCTGAGGTCACAGTAAGAAGCTACATAATAATTTAAGTAATGGAAAGATGTCTCGATAGAGTCGGGGTCACAGTAAGAAGCTACGTAATGGTTCAAGTAATAGAAAGATGTCTCCATAAAGCCGAGATCATAGTAAGAATCCACATAATGGTTCAAGTAATGAAGGATGTCTCCATAAAGTCAAGGTCAGACCAAGAAACCACGTAATAGTTTAAGTAATGGAAGGATATATTCATAAGGCCGAGACCATAGCCAGAAGTGACATAATATTTGAAAGAAGTCATCGGCAATCACAATTTGAATCTAATATAAAGAAAAAAGAGTTAACTTTTTTTTTTTATTTCACAATATATATATATATATATATATATATATATATATATAAACTATTATTTTTTATTATGATTCAGTAGGTATATATATTTAAAATGACTAAACGTAGAAAGGGGGAAGAAATAATAAAATATGAGAAAAATACATAAACAAAAAAAAAAATTGTTAAAGGAATGTGTATTCTCCGGTTAAATTAATAAGCCTTATTTAGGAATTCAATTGCAACCATGTGACTTTTGATCTTATAAAAAAATGTGCTATTGTTATGATCTTTGGTTTGACCGAAGATGATAGCACAATTGGGGCTAATTGATTAATTTTTTTATGCTTTTTTTGTGTGTTTTAATACATGCTAAAATTATGATTTAGACTTAATATTCATTCAATTTTTTTCAATTTTAAGTTTTTAAAATAAACTTAATTTTTTTATCTTAAAAAATATCTGCGTGTCAAATCAATATCATATTACATGTCATGGTCAATTTTCTCTATTCAATTTGGTCTTGATATTCATTATTCTTTTAATTGGTCCCTTTTTTTTTCTTAAATTGAATAATTTTGTTTTTCTCCAAATTGAAACCAAGTTTAATTTTTAAACCCTACACATAATATAAATAATATAACTTATTAGTATAATGTTTATGTGATTTTTAATACTTCATGAGATTTTTAACCTCTTAAATTTTGAAACTAGTGGTGTTATTTTAAAATTTTCGTTCCATTTTTAAACCTTCTCTAACCCTAAAAAGAATATTTAATAAAAATGTGAATTTTGAAAAATATCAATATAACATTTATATAAAATTTAAATTTGGTCTCAATCTAGAGTAGGAAAAAATTTATTTGTGATATTTCAATTTTGTTTTTGTCAGTTTTAGTTGGTTGATTTTAATTTCAGTCGGTTGAATGTATCAGTTATCTGTTTTTATTCTCTATTTCAGTTTCCTATTGGTTGTATCATGTTCTATTATCAATGAAATGTTATCCTCTATTTGTTTTCTTAATGCATTACTCCTATTTTATGAATCCAAAGGGGGAGAAAAATTGAAATTGATCAAATTGGAACTTAAATGGAATTGAACCCATATTATTGATAAGGGAGCATTCGCATTTGTGTGTGCTTGATATCCTATATGTACTGCTTTTGGAAACACTTTACCAACTCAATGGTATCCAACCAAATTGAAGCAACTTGCAATGGAGGTTAGAGGTTGGCTTCATCAAAACATGGGGAGAATGTTGACATAAGTAGCTTGGATGATTTGGTATTTTAAGATTTGATGAAACTTTGTTGAAGGTACTTGAAGCCATTGCCTTGGAACCAAGCTTACATTAATGGAGATATGGAGATTTGATGTTATTCGTGTTGATCAAGCTTCTATTTGGATCAATCATGGGGAAAACAAGCTTGAAGATAGTAATTCATATTGTAGACTATTTACCATTGATTTGATGTATATGGTCTTTGTTGTGTCTTTTAATCTGTTGAAAAAATTTTCAACAGGTTAAATGGTGTCTTTTAATCTGTTGAATGGATTTTTAACAAATTAAAAGGTTAGTTGTAGTAGTCTTCACTATGACTTATTCAATCAATTGATTTATTTTTTAGTTAACTGATTTCACTTAAATTAAGTGAAATCAACTAATTGATTTGAAAATCAACCTGTTAAATTTTGTACGATCTGCAAAAATTAATTAATTAAATAAATAAATAATTAATTAATAAATGTTGGTAGTGAGAGCCTTTATGACATTAAATGTTAATTTTTGCAATGTGGAATGGTACTAGCTCAAATGGTTGAGATTACTTGGATGTGTAGAGAGGACTTGGGTTCAAGTCCTATGTATGTCAAATTTTGTGTTATTTTGATCGTGCATTTTTAATAATATAATTGATCATGAAATAGCCATTGAATGACCATTAAGCTAAGTTTAATAGAGGGCAACAAGGGGGGCTTCAAATTTTTTATTACTCCGTAAATTTAATTTGTAATAGTCTTTTTGCATGATGTATGTATAACTATATGATTGAGCCTTGTCTGATTCTGCTTGAATTCGTAGTTTTTTGAAATTTTCCAAAAATCGCCTAACGAGCCTTCAAAGTCGTTAGGCGACTCATATTGTTCTTGTGTGTTTTTTGGGTTCCTGGGAGGAACCGCTTGGCAGTGAGCGTTGTGTTTAGGTTGTGAACTCCTATAACTATAAGTAAAATCGCATGGGAATTGATATAATCTGCAAAAAAGGGAAAACTGAGAAATGTTGGGGCTTCACAGGTGCTGGGAAATTCTTGAATTTTGCAGGATGGTATGCACTGCCTGGCAGCACGGGGTTTGCCGCCAGGTGCCAGGGCCGTGGAAGTTGCATTGCATGTCTGTGAGGTGCAGTGGAGGAGTTGGGTTCTGTTACAGTCCAAGATAGAACACGAAGAATGGATTTAGTGATACCTTCAAATAGATAATAATAAAACTAACTAATGCATGAATTAAGGTCTTGGAATTAAACTTAGGTTGATTGGGTTTGGAGACAAAGGGATGCAAGGAAGGTATAAAGGAGGATAGTTGAATTGGGACTTAAAATAAATGTTGCACAACCTAATGTGGTATTAGTCATTCTGAGATTTTGCTTGAGTTTAAGTGTGATTAAAGGATATGGGGCAGGGGTCATAGTATATGACATGATATTAATAAGTAACAAAATAATGGTTGTAATTAGCTTGGACAATATTTAATTAAACTTCTTGTGGTATCTTGTATAAGACCTGTGAAATTTAAATTATTAAATAAATAATTATTTAATAAATGTGGGTAGTATGAGCCTTTATGGCACTTAATGTGGATTGTTATGATGTGGAAAAGTACTAGCTCAAATGGTTGAGAGTACTTGGTTGTGTTGAAAGGACTTGGGTTCAAGTCCTATGTATGACAATTGTATGTTATTTAATAAGTGTATTATTTTAATGTTATGTTTGAACATGAGCAGTGATAATGTAATCCTAAAATTATAGGAATTATCACGAAACATGTATTGGTTGGATTGGTTGTGCATTGACTTTGTAATTGGGTGGTTATGTGTGTTCAAACCTTGCTAAGAACAAATTAAACCTTTTTTTGCAAAAACTTCTTTTGTCATGAATATGAAAGGGCAGAGAAACCGTAGCTATAAGAAGGAACAACCAAGGGAGCTGGGAAAGACAACCAATAATGATCATTGAATATCCATTAAGCATTTTTTTAATTAATTTCGTTTTGGTGGAGTAAAGGGTGATTAAGGGGGTAGTAACTTAGAGAGAGAACGAAATTAGAGGAGAGAGAAGGATTGCATTTTTGTGTGGGTCTTGGGTAGAGATTTTTCAGAGAATTTGTGCTGGTTTGTAGAGAGAGTTGAGGGTGGAAGCCATTGTTGGAATGGAAGCAAAGGCTAGGAGAGTTTTGGTTTAAGGACACACACCAAACTCAAAATTTGAGCAAGGAATCCAGGTAAGGGGAACTGTTCTTGCATGTTTTTATTCGTGTTTGCTAGATTGTATTTTGCTATGATTGAATGCATGAAATTCCCTTATGTTTTATGTCATTTTTCTTAGTTGCTAGGTTTCTACATAGAAACCGCCTAGCGGTCATAAGTGTGCCGCCAGGCGACGCATCTTCTCTGCCTAATTTTCTGGGTTCTGCTATGAACCGCCTAGCGTCAAAAGTGGACCTGCTAGGCGACACACGATGATTGTCTCTATTGTGTTGTGTTTCTTGGATTTTTGTGATACTATGACTTTCCAGTTTGATTGCTAAGTCTATGTGAATGCGTGATGCCATCTTGTTGTTATCACTATGATGCGTGTGAATTAAATTGGGAATATAAACATGAAGAGTTCATGTTAAAGTGGATGAATGATTTATAATTAGGGAAATATGAGTCAATTATGATTTGGTTGGATTAGTGTGATGTCATTGGTTGATTATGTAGCTAGCAATGGAATGATTGTGAATTATTGGTTCGTGTAAGAATTACTGGATGTGAAGGGTAAACAAAATGGTGTCCAAAGGCATAAAAGAACCTGCGTTTTTTCCCAGGAACTAATATGTCGCCTGGTGGCATCTTATTGGCCGCTAGGCGATAGTGGTGAACATGAGTGGTTCTGAAACTGATTGGATAACTAAGAGAGAAAGATACCAGTGAATGAGTTGAAAGAGTATTATGCATGACAAGGAGATAAAGACAATTGAATAAGGGTTAGTGATGGACTAGGCAACACAGGGAATGCGATGGAGTGATTATGGTAAATAAATGTAGGGATTTGTAGTGAATACTTGGTAATGGTATAATAATCTAAAATAAGGAAATGGATAAAAGGCGGATAACTAAAGTGGAAATGTGGGTTCCTATGTTTAAGGAGTTGGGTGAATTTATGTACAATGATTGAATGATGAAAAGATCTATTACAATTTGTTAATTATAAGATTTGGTGATAAGCTGAATTTGGTTACAAAGATTGAGGTAAGAAATTGGTTTTGTTATGAGTCTTAGGTAGCCTATTGTGGTGGTTGTTTTCCCAATTTCAGTTTAGAGTTAAGTTTCATTGGAGGAATAAAATGGGTGTGTAATCGAGACTGAATCCTAGATGTTAGTATGATATTAAGAATCAGGTACCGTGAATTGGAGGTGCGTATTGCATAAGATAAAGGGTAAAGGGAATGTGTTAGGGTGCTAAAGCAATAATGAAATCCCAATTTCTGGTGTAGCGCGTAGCAGCGCAAGAAAGGCCGCCAGGCGATAGGACTAGTAGGGGTGTCCCTGCAACGTGTGGGCCTGGCCGTAAGGTGTGACCCAGGCGATAGACCCTGAAATAGTGGGTTTGGGAGAGGTTTGGCACCTGGCGATAATGGTGTTCTGCTAGGCGGTCTGCACAGGAATTTCACCTAGCAACGCTTAGGTTGTGCCAGGCGATAGTGTTGTAGGCATTGGCTTGCATGTGTTGCTTGTATGCAGTAATGCGAGACTTGGATCAGGAGATGTTGTGCCATGAGCAGGTAGGTTCATGGATGGTAGTGAACACATGATGATATGAGCGAGGAGGTTCATATCCTATTACTCTCGTGTGGGGATACAAGCGGGGAGGTTCGTATGTTCCGTGCTCACACTTGAGAGATGCTGCGAGCGGGGAGATTCATAGCTGATGGATCACATGTGTTGGACTACGAGAGGGGAGGTCCGTAGAGTAGGACTACGAGCGAGGAGGTTCGTAGAGGTAGGACCACGAGCAGGCAAGTTCGTATGAGTATCATAAATCCTGAGTCCATGGTCAATAATTGTATGCATTGAAGGTTGAAAAGCCTTGGGGTGTTAAGGTCTTGGCCAAGAACTAATTAGAATAAAATAGTTGGGTGTATTTTAATATTATTAACTTATGTGTTAATTATTTATGAGCTCACCCTTTCTGTTTGTGTTTGGTGATGATCGTGTGACATATCACATGAGAGCAGATGATATTCCAGGTGATGTTGTTGATGCATAGAGACGGAGAGAGGGCTAGATTGGGGGACTTTGACCTAGGGATTTTATTATGTTTCTACTATTTTGTCAGATTTTGGAACTTGTAATAACATTATTACTTTAGTTTGTTTAAATTATGGCACGTTGAATAATGTTTCAAATTTTCCCGCATTTAGGATTAATAAGATTTTGAAGTTTGATTTTTAATTATTAAATATTTATTTTGATTAAGTAATTTCCAGTAGGGACGTTACATCTTGGATTTGGTTATAGTTCACAACTAGGTAGTGGCGGGGTGAAGGTGAATTATGGGTTTTAGTGCATGATTGGATTACTTAACTTAGAGAGCTAAGTTGATAGGGAAAGGGTTAGAAATTGGGAAAAGTACTATAGGATTTAAACAAGTAATCTTGTGTGACACTTGGCAGTAAGGGGTGACCCGCCAAGCGATACCTGCCGAAATAGTGGCAATAGAGGCGCTTGGTCCCTAGTGGCACATGTCCCCCGCCAAGCAGTCTGGAAGCCAGATCTACGAAGCACCAGACAATATTGCATAGGCAGAAACTATGTTTTGATTGCTGAAGATGTGCGTGATCTACAAAGCTTTGGGGATACCTCGAAGGTCGGCTTGCTGGTGTTCCTTGAGTTGTGGCTCAGAATGTATCCCTTGAGTTGTGGCTCAGGATAGGGTTTAAGCACGTGGAATTCCTTGAGTTATAGCTGGTTTCCCGCACGTGTTCTATAAGTTGTGGCTTATAGGTGAGGCAACAAGACATCTTGAGGTGTTCATCTAGAGACGTAGATCATGGATGACATGGTGGTGGTCGTGTGATTTAGAATCAAAGGATAATGTTCCTTTGATGTAATTGTGTTAATATATTTGAATTATATATGTTTTTATATTGTTAGCTCACTTTATCTGCTTGTGTTTGGCGATGATCGTGTATTGCGTTACACGTGAGCAAATGATGTTGCAGTTGGATCTGGTGAGGCATAGAGCTGGAGCGTGGGCTAGCTTGGGAAATTATTCATCGGAGTTTTATGATTTTCTGAATTTTAAGAATTTTGTAATCATTTGGATTATTAGACTTATCTTTTGTATTCTGAGTTTTTAAAAAATTATGGATTTGAGGTATTTTATGATGAAATAAATGTTTTAAATTTTCCGCGTTTTTGGAAAATGAACTAAATTAAATGAGGTATTATTTGTATGTCTTATTTTATTATTAAAAATCCGTAGAATTTGTATTATTTGTATGATAAACATGAACGTATTGTGCGCGTGATTTTTTAGACTGTGATAAGTTTCTGGAAATTATCCAGAAACCGCCTAGCGGGCCTTCAAAGTTGCTAGGCGACTCATGTTAAAACAACCCAGTTTCTGGGTTTTTGTTAAGAACTGCCTAGCGATGTAGAGCTTCCGTCAAGCGATGCATGCTGGTGTTCTTTTCATGAAAACGCTATTTTTCGTATTTTCGTGCAACAGGAACCACCAAGCGTTGGTTCTATACCGCTAGGCACCAGGTCCCTGAGTTCCTTATAACATGAATGGTTCATATTAAACCAAGTATTGGCATGGTATAAATGCATGAATCCTTGTTTAAAAATATATGTGCTTGATTCTTATGATTGGTGGAATGTGCGTTGAGTTTTGGTATATGTATCAACATGTTGTTGGTGTTCTGGATTCTGTGTGGGTGATTAGGTTCGTTAGAACTTGTTATGGAGTGCCAAAAACCAGTAGCATTGACGCTATTGGTGTGATGCCTAGCGACACGGGGTAAACCATCAAGCGATAGTGGGTATAGGCAGTTAGTGTTGGAATGTTGCCTAGCGGCGCTTAGGCAACGCCAGGCGATAGCGTAGAGAGTAGTGTGCTCTCTTGGTTTGCATTTTACATGTTTGTGATGTTGGGCTTGGACTAGGAGATGCTTGACTGTGTCATGAGCGGGTAGGTTCATGGCTGGTGGTGAACACATGATAATATGAGTGAGGAGGTTCATATTATGATGCTCTCGTGTGAGGATACAAGCAAGGAGGTTTGTATGTTATGTGCTCACACTTGAGGGTTGTTGCGAGTGGGAAGGTTCATAGTTGTTGGATCACGTGTGTTAAAGTATGGGCGGGGAGGTCCGTAGAGTTGGACTATGAGTGGGGAGGTTCGTAGAGGTAGGACCACGAGCAGGCATGTTCGTGGAAGTATGTATATCTCTAGTCCATGCTCAAGTAATTGCTAGTGTGATTTGGATGTGTGTGGTCTACAAGGCTTTGTGTGATACCTTAAGGATGAACTTTGTTGTAGCATTCCTTGAGTTGTGGCTCAGAATGGTATCCCTTGACTGCCGGCTCGGGATAGGGGGGTAAACACGTGGCATTCCTTGAGTTGTAGCTCGAAATGGCATCTCTTGAGTTATGGCTCGGGCTGGCGGATGAACACGAGGAATCCTTGAGTTGTGGCTTGGATTGGCGAGTGTTGCCAGTGTTAGTGTGCGAGTTGTGGCTCGTATGGATGGGTCCAGAAAGATTGCCCTCCTTGGTATTTAGCCGACGAGTTTGGTAGTCTTTGGACATTAAGAACTATGTTCCGTATTGGGAACTCCACCTAGCGTTACAGAGTGTGGTCCGTAGTAGATTTTCTGCACGTGTTCTACAAGTTGTGGCTTGTAGGTAGAGGTGGCAAATGGTATCTTGAAGTTACCATCTAAAAACGTAGAACATTGATAACATGGTGCTGGCCATGTGGTATGGAATCAAATGATAGATTTCCTTTGATAGGTGAATGCATATATATATTCGTATTGTCTATATGTTTATTTGTTACCTCACCCTATCTGCTTGTGTTTGGCGATGATTGTGTAATTCGTTATGCGAGAGCAAATAATGTTGCATGTGTTGCTGGTGAGACATAGAGTTGGAGAGGGGCTATATTCGGAAGGCTTTTACATTAAGGATTTTCTTTTATGTTTTTGTAAATAGTGTTTCAATCGATTTATGAACTTGTAATGATTAATGGAATTTATGGATTTTAATTATACGCGTTTAATAAATGTATAACTTTTTTTTTCGCATTTTTGGGAAAGACGTTATAATAAATGTGGTTTATATTTCAATATTGATTTTTTTTATTTAAATTAGTAATATCCGATCGAGATGTTACAGTTTTTGCAATTTTGCATTTTCCTCTCTTTTGTGGCCTAACTTTGATTTGTATGTTTTGTAGAAGGTCTTGTTAGGGTAAATGAGCATTCCAAGTATTTATTTTATTACAAATCATTGATTCAAGTTTGTTTTTACATGCACAGTGTGTGGCATGAATAGTTTTGGAAGATTTGACCATGGTGAGAATTAAACATAAAAGTTGCATTCTTATGTGTGCATTCATTAATAAAAATGGTATTCTAGACTTTGCTTGGTTCCTTTTGCATAACTGGTCATAGGTCTGTTGCAGCAATGAAGAATGAAGTGGACCACAAGCCATACAAGGCTATCACATGAAGGATCTCTGGATGAGTGACTTAGAGCTGCTACGAGCCAACTAGATTCCCCACCTACTACAGCAGGTCGTGGATGTTCAAGCATCACCAAACTTGAACAAATGACCTGAAGAAACCGAGACAGTTGCTGGAAAACCTGTCACCTAAATTACAAGTTGTTATCTCAAGTAGTTAGTAGTAAGAAGGGTAGTTTAGTTAGTTAGTAGAACTTATCGAACCAGTTGTAGGTTATATATTTTTTATATGTAGTACCAAAAACACATTCAAAAGAGTTCATTCACACCATACACACATCATCCATTCCATCCATCACACGAACCACTTGCTCTCTCCACCGCAAAACCACTTTTACTGATCTTCTTCACTTTTCTTTAGTGTTTCATGCATATTTTGCTATTGTCCTACTATTCTTGTTGATTGTTGAAGTTGTTTGTATGCCACTCTTTTCATGTCACCGGATACAATTTTTGTAAGCATGTTTCTCTATATTAGATTTGCATTTTTCTTTCATTTTCACTGATTAATTGCCTTGCACTTTCACAAAAAAGGTCTTTTCGAGAATTTTCCATAATTGTGATTTCTATGTTTTTTGAGTTTTAATTCATTTCCAATGGTTCAATTGTGTACCACTTAGGTATTAGAAGCATTTTGCGTAATCCAATTGCATTAGGATTCTTACATTGAATAATCATACATAGACACACTTAGTTAGCTTTAGCCTTTCATCAAACATTTTAGGTGCATTGTAGTTCATTTAGTCATTTCATCGAACAATTTGTTTTTACACACATTCATGGCATTTTAAGCTTGATTCAGTTTTAGTTTTAATAGATTTTATTAGATTTCCTCCCGTTTCGAAAGGCAAGTTCAATACATCATTCATTTTCCTTGCCTATCATTCGGATTGATCTCGGCTGTCCACTTTGCTACACTAGTTAGCTTTAGTTGAGGAAATTGAGTTTTTGTTAAATCTCTACACGACAAGAGGTTTATTAGTCCGACATCTCTCGCTCCTACTGCTTGACTGCGTGTGGAAACCATCTTGAGAAATCTCTGAATTGTGCTTTGCAAGATAATGGTTCAGGGTCCCATGATAGCAGCCAATTGTTCCTCCATAGACAATATGAGATTATTATGAGACTCAAACCATATCTTACCATAGTCTTTGGATTCCTCAAGTAGGTTCTCAATGTCTTATCCGTCTATAAAACGTCTATCATTTTTTGTTTTACATAGCTCATGAAACAGGATGGTACATGTAAAAAGGGGATCCGACAATTAAGTCAACAAAAGCTCTCAAAAGTCAAACCTCATATTAGGATGCTAATGAATTACATATCTTTAATTATTTGGGTCCACCTATACTTATAGAGATCCAATTGACTTTTTATCACTTTACTCACTTTTTATGGACCCAAACTTTGGGCCTTTGATTAAGTCTAATTGGGTTTGACCAGGTTTAAATGGGTTTGACCAAGTGTAACTAGGTTTGCGTTGTAGGCCCAATCCCTTTAGGACATGCTATGCTTGGTTTTGTATTTGTCTATGTTAAGGGAGGTTCGCAAACATATCGGTATACCATTTTACCATTCATTATCTATTTACTTATCGTTTGCTGATGTGCCAATTTGACATTCGTGTCCACTTACATTTTGGTTGATGATTCTAAATGTATGACCAGATCTATTGTGACACAGGCGTCCTTTGGTATTTTGTACTTCTAATAATTCGGGAAGTTCTAGACTTTCTTAGTTTCTTGAGTATTCATTTTTGTTATACTAGCATATATCCAATGTATTCTATTTGTGGGAGATAAATTGGCAGCCTATTTGGCCCCGATAGTAAAATACTAATTTGTATGTAAAATTTAAGTTATCTATGAATTATAATCAATATTTTAAATACAAGTACTAATTTGTACGTAGAATTTAAGTTATCTACGAATTATAATCGGTGTGCAATTATCCGTAGATAATTATAATTTTTTTGTAGATAATTATAATTTTTTTAGGACATATGAAAGTAGTTGGTTGCAATTAACAATAATCCAATATGCTTTTATCTAATAAAACGTAATTAAATCAAAATTTCATGAAAATTTAGGAAAAATCTTGAAATCATATAAATAAAATAAAAAATAATAATTTTATTAGTGTCAACAATAAGAATTGAAGAATTAATAAGAATATTATTACGAAGTTCATAATATTATTCAATTTTTTTTTTATAGTTAGGGAATATATAATTAATGAGCTTAGCCATAATTAATTTGTTTTATCTGGAATTTGATCACATGATTTTGTTTCCACATTTCGGGGTGATGAGACTTTAATCAAAGTAAATTAACATAATAATCGCGTTCACACCTTAGTATTTATTTGTTGATGTCAATATCACTTAGGACCAATCTAAACGCTTAACCAAAAATACATAAAATAAGATAGTGTCTTGGGAACTGCACCCCTTTTTTAATTTTTTTTTATATAGGTTTATAACGTTGTTTGTGCAAATAAGCTTTAAAATAAACAAAGATTATCTAACAAATCATAGTTGTACGCAATCCTTCAAGTGAATTGTCCTCAACTTCACATGTGATTTAGATTTTAATATCAACCAAGACTGGACGTGTATAATTGACTTTCAATGTTCTCACGAGTTTCTTTATAAAATTTTGTAAGAGAAATAAAAAAATTTAATTTTTCTGTTTAAATTAAAATAAATCTATACACAAATTAAAATTTATTTAAAATTGGAAGAATTTAAGATTAAATATATTTCAAGTGCTTGATCTTTAATACAAAATTAAAATTTATTTATTTTTGAAATTTTAATATATTTTGATTCTAAAATATAAAAAATAAATAAAAATAAAAATTTTAACATAATTATATTAATTGATTTTACATGTTAAATATATTTCATGTTAATATTTAAATTGTTTATTTTGTTTAAAACGTCTTCATTTTAATATCATTTGGAGAATGTATTTAAAACATAAAAAGAATTAATATAATTGGGTTAAAAATAATTATATCTATTTAATTTTAAAATTTGAAAACCAAATTTTGAAATTTCGTACAAAAGACAAATTTAATTTCGCGTTCGGCAAATCTATATTGAAACTTCTACGCATAAATGTGTTCATAAACTAATTTTAAGTTGTAAAAAAAAATCAATTTAATATTATTTTTTGGAAGTGTTGTAAATGTAACCTGTTGGTTTATGATTAATGTGAACACGATCTGTTATAGAATTGACTTCATTAGTCTTTTTTTTTGTCGGTCTCAATTTGTATATGGTGAAACTGTACCTCGGAAAAAAAAAATACTTAATTCACATTAGTTTGTATAAAGTAAGTGAGTTTTTAAATTTAACTTTTTTATAAAAGCTTTACTTTTATCTGTTTTAAAATTTGAAATTTTCACTTTTGCTTATTGTTATATAACATTTTGTGTTAGAAAGTCAATGACGTATATTAATGTGAGTATTTGACATCTTAAAAAAAAAAATCGAATATAGAAAATAAATATTGTTTATTTGCTTTCAAATAAATATTAGACATTCAAATTTTGTAAAATAAAAATTAAAAGAGAAGTTTACACATTTTATACATAAGTGTGAGTCAAAGTCTCACATTGGATAAAATAGACAAAGTCAAACATTATATAAAATGAAAAACTCATAATCTCATTGTCTTAAAATTTTGGAATAAGAACGATGTCAAATATCTTATATATGTAAGATCAATGTAATATATATATATATATATATATATATATATATATATATATATATATATATATATATA
>Ga0214545_1010404_pt1 | contig 13533 bp, 12 predicted proteins | sample CNSS4metaG_FD_160064 | JGI IMG/M metagenome (GOLD analysis project Ga0214545, IMG submission 160064) | Root nodule microbial communities from cowpea collected in UCLA plant growth center, Los Angeles, California, USA - CNSS4 | ecosystem: Host-associated > Plants > Roots > Nodule | place: USA... | reverse complement strand
TATATATTTTATGGATTGGATATCCATTCTCGAAATCTAGATTTTCAAAATGGATAATCCAAAATATCCAATCCAAATTTTCACTTTATATTTTTTGTTAGGTTAGGCTAAAGGTTGGGACGAACTAGCCTAAATTTAGTCGTATTTGATTGAGTTGGCGTGACCTTGTACAAAATTTGGTCGAATTAGGCTAAATTTTGTCAAGTCGGTCCCGGTTGAGATTTGACTCAGTTGGTACTGGACAAAATTTGAAAGTATTCGGCTGAATCTGTCAAATTCTTTGGTGTCAGCCCTATGGACACAAATTTGGATCCAAAATGGATGTGGATTAGATTTTCGATAGGGTTGACACTATAGAATTTGACAGATTTTTTGTCAAGGCCAACGAGGCCAAATTTCAGCATAGGATGAACTTGGATGACTCAGTTGAATATGGTCAAATTTTAATCGTGACTGACTCATTTGAATACGATCAAATTTCACCCTAGACCGTTTCAGCCAAATACGACCAAATTGGGGCCAGGGCCGACTCGGCCAAATCTTAATCAGAGTCAACTCGGCTGAATACAGCCAAATTTTGGTCGCGGTTTTCGGGGTGAAATCAACCGAATTCGATCTAATTTTGTATAGGATCACGCCAACTCAATCAAATATGACTAAATTTGGACTAGTCGGTCTCAACTTTTAGCCTAACCTAACCAAAAATATAAACTGAAAATTTGGATTGGATATTTTGGATTATCCATTTTGAAAATCTAGATTTAGAGAATGGATATCCAATTCATAAAATATATAAAATATATATCAGATTGATATCCATATCCAATAAAATGGATTTTAAATGGATTGAATTTTTAAGAAAATAAATATTAAATGGATTAGATCATAGAAAAAATAGATTGCATTATAAAAAATGGATTTTTTGTCCACCCTTGATTAAAATTTTGTGACACATCTCTTCGCATACTGAATGTCAGAACAGAAAACCAATAAAAAAATATTGTCTGCCAACATCTAAACACTTTTTTAAAATCATCCATGTAATAATAGCATACATCTGCAAAAACTTCAAATTATTGTTGTTGCATAAAGTTAGCTTTTCTATTTTCGGTAAAATAATGTCCTTTCTCTTCTTTCGATCAATAAGAAACTTGAAGAAGGATAAAAAGCAAAGAAAAACCTTAGCTATACTACAACCAGTAAACCAAAGCACCATAATGTTATGAAAGAATCAAGTATTTCAATGCAATAATGTGAGACATGCGAAGTGGGACGTGAGAAGTGGAAGGTGAGACGTGGGATGCGCGACATGAGACGTGAGACGTGGGACATGAGACGTGGGATGTGGGACGTGGAACGTGGGACGTGGAAAGTGGGATGTGAAACAACATAGAATGTGAGATGACGTGGGACGTGTGACGTGAGACGTCACACGAGAGACGTGAGATGTGAGACGAGAGACGTGAGATGTGAGATGTGAGACGTTGTACGTGGGAGGTGAAACGTGGGACATGAGATGTGAGACGTGGGACGTGAGACGTGAGACGTGAAACGTTAGACATGAGACTTGAGATGTGACACATGACATGTGGGACGTGAAACGTGAGACGTGGGGCGTGAGACGTGGAACATGAGACGTACAACGTGGAATGAGGGATGTGGAAGAGGGACGTGGGACCTGCAACGTGAGACGTGAAACGTGATACATGGGACGTAAGAGATGGGGCATGGGACATAGGACGTGGGAAGTGAGACGTGAGACGTGGGACGTGGGACGTGAGACGTTAAACGTAGAATGTGAGAGACGTGAGACGTGGAACGTGAGAGACGTGGGACGTGAGAGATGTGCGACGTGCGACGTGAGACGTCCGTAAACACTAAACCTTGACATTTATATTCATAAACTTTAAAGCTTACAATTCAATTGAAAATATTAGAAGTTTAATAAAAGAATTTTTAATGTATCCATAAATTTGTACTAACAAATTTAAATTATACTCTTGTAAAAAAATGTATTAATAAAAAGAGATTAAATACACATAAAATTGGAAGAATAAAAATATGAGGGTAAAAGTAATAATTAATGTTTATTTAACACATAAATAAAAATTATGATGATAACAACAATAACTTATATTTATTGAACTCTTAAATGAACAGAAGAAAACAGAGGATGATCTGAAAAGTTAAACTAAGTATGGGCAAAAAATCTAATTTTCATGATGCAATCCATTTTTGCTATGATTCAATCCATTTAATATTCATTTTATTAAAAATCAAATCCATTTTATTGGATTTGGATATCAATCTGATCTACATTTTATATATTTTATGGATTGTATATTCATACTCTAAATCTAAATTTTCAAAATGGATAATCCAAATTTTCAGTTTATATTTTTGGTTAGGTTAGGCTAAAGGTTGGGACGGACTAGCCCAAATTTAGTCGTATTTGATTGAGTTGGCATGACCCTATACAAAATTTGGATGAATTAGGCCAAATTTTGTCAAGTCGGTCCCTATCGAAATTTGGCCCAGTTGGTCTTGGAAAAAATTTGGAAGTATTCAGTTAAGTTCACCCCGACCCAAATTTGACTGCATTCAGATGAGTCGACCTAGACAAAATTTGACTGTATTCGACCGAGACAACCGTGACCAAAATTTTGCTATATTTAGCCTAGTTGGCTCCAGTTAAAATTCGATCGAATTCAATTGAGTTGGCCCTGATTTAGATTTGGCCGAGTCGGCCCTGGCCCAAATTTGGTCGTATTCGGCTGAGACGACCTAGGATGAAATTTTGTCGTATTCACCTGAGTCAGTCACAATCGAAATTTGACTATATTTAACTAAGTCGGTCACGATCGAAATTTGACCGTATTCAACTAAGTCAGCCACGACCGAAATTCGGCCGAATTCAGTCGAGTCGGCTCCGGTCAAAATTCGGTCTTGTTGGCCTTGACCACAATTTGACCAAGTTGGTCCTGGCCTGAATTTGGTCGTATTCGGCAAAGTCGAACGCGACCGAAATTTGGTCAATTTAGGCGATTCAGTCCTGACCTAAATTTGACTGATCAGGTCCTGGCCCAAATGTGGCCATATTTGGCCAAGTCGGCTCTGGCCAAAATTTGGTCGTATTAGGGAAAATCGGCTCTGACCGAAATTCAGTTGAATCCAGTTAAGTCGAGACTGAAATTTTGTCAAGTCTACCTTGACCCAAATATTTAAATTCAAAATAGATATGGATTGGATCATTAAAAATCCAATCCATGATCACTATGAAATAGTTAGAAGAGAAAGCAAAAATAATGAAACACCGTGAAAGCGATTCAAAATACTTTTTTAATTATCGTTGAAGCGTGTTAAGACCATCGCAGAACCTGTTTTACTCCGAACCAATAACCACTTTGAAACACAAAATAATATATTACGTAATCACTATTAAATATTATTTATTTTATTTAAAATTACATATTAACTTGACTTTTATTTTAAAAACATTGAGTCTCTTTTTATAGTATGCTAATATTGCTTTAAATAACATGATCATCTTTCACAGTACACAATACACATATTTTCTGAAAGAGGTTATTTTTATAATGTGGTTTGATTTAAAATCAAAATTGACATATATAAACAAAGTATTACATTTTGAAAGTATTATATATTCAAAATGGACTAAAACCTTCATTAGTTTTTTTTTTCTTTTATCAAAACAAAATAAACATTTTATTAATCGCACAAATACATCTTTTGATTTATATATCCTGCCAAAGTATCTTTCCCCGAACTCCCATCCTCCCCTATACATCATACGTGAGTCACGTATTTTTAGTTTTGCAAAAAAGTAATTTGTTCTACCTTTTTTATATGCCAAACTCCAGGCGGCTAAATATATTATGCATAAGATGTATGTATAAATATGGTTAAATTACTCTTTTAGTCCTTCTATTTGTCATGAAATTTCAGTTTGGTATTCAAATTTTTCGTTGTCTCAATTTGATCCTCATTTTCTTAAAAATGACTCAATTTGGTCCTCACCGTTAGTTTGACCAGACGATGTTAAAGTCGATGCCACGTGTCAATTTCTAGTTTTTTTGAATTTTTTGAATTTTTTTTGAATTGCTTTTGAATTTTTTGAATTTTTTACACGTGTCACTTCATAGTTGTTTTTAGTTTCAATTTATTTCCAATTTTTGTAAAAATGAAAATGAAGTAATATTGTCCTTCCTTCAATTGACACTAAATTTACTTTTTTATAAATTTTATGGTGATATTCTTACTAAAATTAACGTTTTTATTAAATATTTATATAAATATTTTAAATTAACTTTAAATTCTATACAAAACATTAGACTTTGGTTTTGTTTTGAACTTGAAATTTAATTCCTAAACTTATGTGTGACAAGTTATTTGATTTTTAATCTTCACTAAGTTTGTATACTATGATACACTTGATGCCTTTATATATGATGACAAAATTGTTAATTTTTGAAATTAAGTTTGGGGTTTAACTTTGTTTAATAATAAAACTAAAAAAAAACTTATTTAAAAATATTTCTATAAATATTTAATAAAAACGTCAATTTAATTAAGAATATAATCATAAATTGTATACAATGATTAAATTGAGTGTCAATCTAAGGAGGGACAATATTACTTCATTTTTACAAAAATTGGGACTAAATTGAAACTGAAAACAAATATAGGGACCAAATTGAGTCATTTTGACACATGACACAACTATGAGGTGACACGTGTAAAAAATTAAAAAAATTTAAAAATTTAAAAAATTTAAAAACTATTAAGAAAATTCAAAAAACTAGAAATTGACATGTGGCATTGACTTTAACACCGTCTGGTCAAAGTTAACGGTGAGGACCAAATTGAGTCATTTTTAAGAAACTGAGAACCAAATTGAGACAACGAAAAACTTGAGGACCAAACTGAAATTTCATGACAAATAGAAGGACCAAAAGACTAATTTAACCTATAAACATTATATTAAACACCATAAAATACAAATACATATTATAAAAGTCTCTCTACTAATTTTCATTGGTCATGCTTACTCAAGTACTTTCCATTATGCTGTTCTTATTTTGTTTTTGCCCATAGCAGTTTTATGGCCTTCTTCAAAAGATGATAGGGTTAAATTTGGTTTTAATTCCTTAACTTTAAAGCAAAAATGGAATTAGTCCCTTTTCGAAACTATGAATCAATTTAGTCTTTCATCTTTAGAAATGCGTGAATTTAGTTCTTTTAACCAAATTTGTTAAGTTTATTTGACAAGGCAATAAAGGAAAGAATAAAGGAGAGAAAAATAGACACGTAGAATTTAACGTGGTTCAGTGTACAATTTGTATGCCTACGTCCACGACTACACTAGGAAGTATTTTTATTTTTTGGTGTATCTCAAAGCTTTACATAAGGTCTCTTATATTGTAAAATAGAGAACCACATCTCACAATTCTAAGCGATGTGGGACTAAATCAAGCACCATAATACTAACAATTCTCCCACTTGGGGGTTTGATTTACATTACCACATAGTGTAGTGCTTTCATCATCAATTTTCTCGAAGGCCAGTTGAAGCAATACAAAGCCTCAACTTAGTTGTTGTGACAGTCTTAGTCAACATATCATCTGGATTCTTTGCACCTGGAATCTTCAACAAAAACAAGTCTCCATCATTTATCAAGTTTCTGATAAAATGATACTTCAATTCAATGTGCTTGCATCTGGAATGAAGAATTGTATTTTTAGCAAGACAATGGCACTTTGACTGTCACTGAACAATGGAGATTCATCTTGCCCTTTTTCTAATTCTTTTAGAAGATTCTTCAACCATATCATCTCTTTTGCTGCTTCTGAGATAGCTACATATTCAGCTTCACTAGTTGAGAGGGAGACTCTTCCTTGAAGTTTGGACTTCCAATTGATAGTTGTACCACCCAACGTAAAAATGTAACTTGTTGTGCTCTTTCTACCATCCAAATCACCTGCCAAATCTGCATTAGAAAACCCCTATAAAGGGAGATTACTTCTTTTAAAAGACAAATACATCTTTGAAGTGCCCTTCAAATATCTCAATATCCACTTCACGCCTTCCCAATGCTCTTTTCCGGGATTTGATAGAAACCTGCTCACAACTCCCACTGCATGTGCTATATCAGGTCTGGTGCAAACCATAACTTACATCAAGCTCCCTACTACAAATGCATATGGCACTTTAGACATGTGACTTTCTTCTTCCTCTGGTTGAGAAGATTGCCTTTTTGAGAACTTTCAGTGAGTTCCCCAAGGTGTATTATTGGTTTTAGCATTTCCAACATTAAACCCGCTAAGCAATTTTTTTATATATTTTTCCTGAGATAAGTTTAGAATACCTTCAGATCTATCCCTAGAGATTCTCATACCAAGAATTTGCTTGGCTGGACCAAGATCCTTCATTTCAAAATTTTCTAACAATTATTTCTTCAACCTGTCAATTTCTGCCATATTAGCACCAGCAATCAACATGTCATCAACATACAAGGCAAGAATGATATAATTTTTAACATAATTCTTTATGTAACAACAATGATCTTCTTCACATCTGTGAAATCATGAGTTTCTCATAAACTCATTAAACTTCTTGTACCATTATCTCGGTGCTTGTTTCAATCCATACAAACTTTTATGAAGCTTGCATACAAGATTTTCTTTGCCTTGTACTTCAAAACCTTTTGGTTGTGCCATAAAGATTTCTTCATCAAGATCTCCATGTAGGAATGCAGTTTTCACATCTAACTTCTATAGAGGAAGATTTTCTGCAGCTACTATACTCAAGATAACTTTGATCGTAGTCATCTTGACAACAAGAGAGAAAATTTCTATGAAGTCAATTCCCTGTCTTTGTTGGAACCTTTTCACCACGAGTCTAGCCTTATATCGTTTGCTACCATCAGGTTCTTCTTTTAACCGATATACCCCACCTGTTTTGAAAAACCTTCTTTCCTTCTGGAAGCTTGGTTAAAAACCATGTCTTATTCTTCTGAATAGACTTTATCTCATCTTCCATTGCTAGCACCCACTTAATAGATTCATCTCCCTGCATAGCCTCAGCAAAATGCTCTGGCTAACCATCATCAGTCAACAACAACTAATGCAATGAAGGAGAATACCTTTGTGGTGCTACAATCGTTTTGCTAGACCTTCTAGTCGGTAATTCAGGAGTTACCGACTCTACTATTTGTTCAGGTTCTGACCCAGACTCTGACTCAGGCTATGACTCAGGCTCTACTTCTGTATTCTGCCTTCTGTTGACTACATCACTTTCTAAAATTTCGTCTAATGATACCTGCTCTGGCTGTTTATTTGCATTTGCAAATTCTGTACTCATGTCCTTATAGAACATGTTAATTAAAAGTAACATTTCTACTTTTGATAATTTTCTTGTTTTGGTCATCCCAAAACCTGTAGCCATACATGTTAGATCCATAACCAATAAAATAGCATCGCTTTGCCTTAGGGTCCAATTTATCTCTACTATTAGAGGTCAACAAAATATATGAAGCACAACCAAAAACATTCAAATGTGAAAGGTTTACCTCATTTCTAGACCATACTTCTTCAGGTAACTGATGGCTTAAAGGAACTGATGGTCCTCTATTTATGAGATAGGCTGTTGTGATTATTGCATCTGCCCAAAATACCTTGGGTAATCCTGACTGGATTCTCATACATCTTGCTCTCTCATTCAAGGTTCTGTTCATTCTTTCTACCACACCATTTTGTTATGGTGTTCCTGGAACCGTCTTGGTCATTCTGATCCTGTTCTCTGAACAAAACTCCTTGAATTGACTATTGTCATATTCTCCACCATTATTAGACTTCAAACAATTAATCTTTAAACTTGTTTGAGTGCAACCTTCTTTGTCCACCTTTTAAACACAAAAAACACATCAGATTTATTTTTAAGAAAATAAACCCATACCTTTCTTATAGAGTCATCAATGAAGGTTACGTAATACTGTGAACCTCCAAGGGATTTCATTGGAGTTGACCCCCAAACATCTGTATGCACTAGTTCTAGTATTTCAACTTTAGATGACTTACTTGTTTTGGAGAAGCTAATATTCTTCTGCTTTCCAAAGATACAATGTTCGCTAGGTCCAACGTCAACATGCTTTAAGTTAGGTATTTTACCTTTTGAGACCATGAGCTTCATTCCTTTCTCATTCATATGCCCAAGCCTCTAATGCCACAAAGAGGAATTGTTGCTAACTTCTGCAACTGATATCATATCCTCATTTGCAATCATGTAAAGAGATTCTTGCTTCTTTCCACGAGCAACAACGTGATTGCCTTTCATTACCTTCCAATGTCCATCTCCAAAGGTGGTGTAATGCCCTGATTATCCAACTGCCATATAGATATTAAGTTTCTCTTTAAGGCAGGAATATGTCTGACATTATTCAAAGTCCACACACTTCCATTAGAGGTTCTGATATTGATATCACATCTTCCTATAATATCAAGAGATTTTCCATCTGCAAGGTAGACCTTCCCAAAATTTCCTAGAACATAGTTAGATAATAATTCTAAGGAAGGTGTAGTATACCTGAGTCGATAATCCATGAGTCAATAGAACTATCTAGACTACATAATAGTGCATCTTCAATTTCATCAGTTGCTGCATTTGTTGATTAATCATCATCTTGCTTCTTGTTATTGTTCTTCCTTGGAGCCCTACATTGATTTGTAAAGTGACCATTTTTCTGTCAATTCCAACAAGTAATATCATTCCGAAATTTTGGTTGTGACTTCCCTCTAGACTTTGATCTGCCTCGCCCTTGATTACGACCTTTCTGGCTACTTCTTCCTTTAGTTTCAGTACTCAATGCTGAACCAGAACGAGAACTGAAAGATTCCCCTGAACTTTTCCTACGAACATCTTCGCTTAAGATTAAGTCACGAATGTTATCAAAGCTTCAACTTACTATTACTTGCAGAATTAGTAACTACAGTAACAGTTGCCCTCCAACTTTCTGGAAGAGATGATAATAAAATTAATGTTTTCACCTCATCATCAAATGTTATCTGCACAGATGTCAACTGCGCAATAATTGTATTAAATTCACTAATATGATTAGTAATCGAGTTACCTTCACCCATTTTTAGGTTGACTAGCCTGTGAATCAAATACACTTTATTAGTTGCGGATGGCTTCTCATACATATTTGACAACGCCTTCATCAAATCTACGATTGTGTTCTCGTTCATGATGTTGAACGCAACATTCTTGGCTAATGTCAACTGTAAGACCCGAGAAAATTAAATAGTTAATTAAATAATTATTTAATAAATGTGGGTAATGGAAGCCTTTAAGGCATTTAATGCGGAATGCTTTGGTGTGGAAAAGTACTAGTTCAAGTGGTTAAGAGTACTTTAATTATGTGAGAGGACTTGGGTTCGAGTCCTATGTATGCCAAGTATGTGATGTTTGTTTTATTTCTATTTTTATATATAACATGTGGGAGCATGGTAGGTGATAATGTAATATTATATCTGTACGAATTATCACAAAATGTTAATTGGTGTGTTGGTTGTGGTTTGACCTTGTATTGTGAGGGTATGGGTTCGAATCCCGGTAACCCAATTTTAACTCTCTTTTTGCTAAATAGTGGATTATGGTAAGAATGTGGAAGGGTGGAGGAAACCTAGTAGAAGAGGCAGCCAAAGGGGCTGAAAAATCATTCAATCATGGGCCTTGAATAACAAATAAATCACCATTAAGTTAAGTTTTTTGTTTTGTCACTTAAACCTACTATTGGGATGCCTATATAAGGTGAAATTGAGGTGAGAGGAAGGGTTTTGGCAGCTGTATTTTGGTATAGGCAGAGGGGTGCGAAAATCTGGAGAGAACCGTGGGTGTTAGGGCAATTGAGAGCTGAATTGGGAAAAGCCAAATAGAGAGCATTGGTACTCTAGGGGAAGACGCACAATTCCAATTAAAAGCCATGAAAATTCCAGGTTAGGGGAGCTCCTCTATGTGCAAAATTATGTGATTGTATTGATTTTGTTAATGCAGTGTTACACATGATTATATGTCTTGTTGCCATGAAATTTTCATGCTCTCTGTGATTGGGTTGAACCTTGGCTGATGTACGTTTCTTAATCACTCTTGTATGCGCATATTGGAAATAATAGAGTTTTTGGGTACTGTATGTGACTATGGTTCAATTGCATTGGTTTGGGATCAAATTTTGGGGTCTAAAATAGGTTCATAACTTTGGAACGATGAAGGGGACTGATTTACAATTTTTGAAAAGGGTGTTGGCATGGTTTGGGTGTTTGTGTGCGCGTAACAGTGAACCAGACTGATAATCTCGCTTAGGCGAGCCAGGCTCGCCTAGGCGAGAGTTGCAAAGTCGAAAGTTGTGTTTCTGCACGAGCTACTCGCTCAGGCAGAGTGTCAGGGTTTTGGGCGACCTGTTAACTCGCTCAGGCGAATACCTCTCGCCTAAGCGAGAAATTGAGGGTGTGAGACTTTGTTTTGGGGCACCTCGCGCAGGCAAGGGGATTGATGTTTGGGCGACAAGGTTTTCGCCCAGGCGAGAGGCTCTCGCTTAAGCGAGACCTCGCGTTTTAACTTGGCGATTTGTTAACTCGCCGCCTAGGCGGGAGTTTGGGTGTTAGGCGAAAATCTCGCCCAGGCGAGGAGAGACTCGCTTAAGCGAGACCTCGCAGGTAAACCAGTTTAGCACGCTTGCTCAGGCGAGGAAGCTTAGCCTAAGCGAGACAGGCCAGTTCGCTTAAGCTAAGGCTTCTAGCCCAAGCGTGTTTAGTGCAGTTTATGTGTGTTGTTTGTACACACTGATGAAAACGTGGATTAGGAGATGTTGTGCCATGAGTGGGTAGGTTCATGGATGGTGATTAGCATGTGATGGTATGAGCAGGGAGGTTCATACTCAATTACTCTTCTATGGGGATACGAGCGAGGTAGGTTCGTATGTTCCGTGCTCACAGTTGAGAGATGCTGCGTGCGGGGAGGTACGTAGCTGGTGGATCACATGTGTTGGACTACGGGCGGGCAGGTCCGTAGAGTAGAACTACGAGCGGGGAGGTTCGTAGAGGCAGGACCACGAGGGGGCAGGTTCGTGTGAGCATCATGAATCCTGAGTCCATGGTTAACTTTGTTGAGTAAATTAGAGGTTTTTAGAGTCTTGCGGGTACTAAGGATGTGAATAGGGTCAAATTCTGAGAATGTAGTTGGGTGTTTATGTTTTATATTATTTATTTGATATATGTTTTATATTCTTTTGAGCTCACCCTTTTTGTTTGTGATTGGCAATGATAGTGTAATTCGTTACACGGGAGTAGATGGTGTTACAAGTGATGTCGAGGGTGCTCAGGCGACGGAGTGAGGGCTAGCTGGGATAGAGCTAGGACTTTATTAGTGTTTCTATAGTGTTATTGGAACTTGTAATGACTTTGGATTTAATTACATTTAAAATTTTTTGTCGCATTAAATATTAAATTTATGTAGTTTCCGAGTATGAGACTTAATAATATTGCGACGCTTGTTTTTTTTATATATATTTAATATAAAATCAAGTAATATTCATTAGGGATGTTACATCAACTAGATCACACCGAGTGTATGTCGATCTAATAAATCCCATTCTGACTGCTCCATGTCGTTTGGCTTCTGCCCGGTTAAGGGTAGATACAACTTCTTCTGACACAGGTAGTCCTCTATCTGCATCTTCCAGAACCCGAAGTCACTGCCATCAAACTTCTCAATCCTCACCTTCCCTTCTTCGAATGCCATTGCTCTTGCTGCTTTTGACGAAATCTCCTGCTGCGGCTTTTGACCAAAGCTCCTGTTGCTGCTTTTGACCAAAGCTCCCACTACTTCTCTAAACTTAGATTCCCAAGAGAAAAGAAACCAAATCTTTTCTGATGTGGAAGCTCAGACAATAATGCAACCACATAGCATACTAAGAAAAATGGCTCTTGATACCAATTGTTAGGGACAAGGCAATAAAGGAAAGAATAAAGGAGAGAAAAATAGACACAGAGAATTTAACGTGGTTCAGCGTACAATGTGTAGGCCTACGTCCACGACTACACTAGGAAGTATTTTTATTTTCTACTGTATCTTAAAGTTTTACATAGGGTCTCTTATATAGTAAAATAGAGAAACATATCTCACAATTCTAAGCGATATGAGACTAAATCAAACACCATAATACTAACACATTCAAGAAAAAAATGTCTCAAATAGTGTAAAAAGCTCAATTATTATTTTGAAACACATTTGAAACGACTTCGTACAAAATTTTTTCGAATTCAATTGAGTCGGTCCTGACCGAATTAGGCTAAGTCTTCGAGATTCGACCAAATTCAATAAGGCCGACCTTGATTGAAATTTAACCAAGTCAACCTTGACCAAAATATGGTTGATTTTGACCGAATGCACAACAAACCTTTGGCATTTAATAGAGGTTCTAAAACCCTATGTTACTTAAATCCATTATTGAGGTTATATTAACTTGTAGTAAATAATCCCTATTAAATACAAATATTTTGTAGTGAGTTGTTGGCGTAGAGGAATTGGTCCACTATCAATGCAACTTGAGATGAGGAAATATTGACCTTTCCCAATGACTTTTGCATTTTTAGTGTTTCTTGCATCATCATTTTCTTCAGACTTTGGAGAATGCAAGTAGTGGGAATTGTTGATAGCAACACAGTGAGGAGAATTCAATTTTTTAAATACACTCACCACTAAAGTTTTTAATAGGGCTGGGGAAAATATACTAAACTGCACTGCACTACCAAAAACTGCACTGAACTAAAAAATAGTTCGCCTGAACTACACTGAACTGAAAAAGAGTTCACACGAACTGAATTGAACTGTTTTATTTTCTAATAAACTGAACTGAACTGCATTGTATTGAACTACACTGCACTATAATATGAACTTGACTGAACTGTTATAAACTGAACTTTTTTATGAACTACACTACGTTTAAACTGAACTGCACTATTTTTTAACTGAACTACACTATTTTTGAACTAAATTGCACTACTTTTGAACTTAACTACACCAGTTTTGAACCGAATTACACTAATTTTGAATTGAATTACACTAATTTTGAACTGAATGACACTATTTTTTGAATTGAATTGCACAAATTTTGAATCAACTACACTATTTTTTAACCAAACTGTACTATTTTTGAACCAAATTGCACTAAATTTGAATCAAATTGTACTAATTTTGAATTAAATTGTACTAATTTTGAAGGTAGTACTTATTAACTAAAAAAACGAGAAAAGGTAGTACTTACCCACTTCATTCATAATATATGTTTCTTACAAACTAAAAAAAAAAACAAAGACATAAAACTAAATAGATAGGAAAATTTTGTCTCTATTCACGAATATATCTTCAAATAAAAAAAAAAAAACCCTAAGAAAACATAAAAATTAATACATCTTCAAATATAATTTTCATTATAAAATACAACTTATTAACACATCT
>Ga0214545_1010403_pt1 | contig 13536 bp, 8 predicted proteins | sample CNSS4metaG_FD_160064 | JGI IMG/M metagenome (GOLD analysis project Ga0214545, IMG submission 160064) | Root nodule microbial communities from cowpea collected in UCLA plant growth center, Los Angeles, California, USA - CNSS4 | ecosystem: Host-associated > Plants > Roots > Nodule | place: USA... | reverse complement strand
GAAGATATTATCAATTTCCATTATTAAAAAAAAAAAAGAATTTAGACACCGTCACTTTCCAATGATATGCCTAATATGGTTGTCTTGTCTGGAGGACCAGTGTGAAAGGTGGTATAAGAGCGAACTCTGATAATGATTCTGACATGCGTCATGTCATGAGTAATGAACAACAATAACCCAGTAATGTTAGGTTGTTGTTTTGTTTGGAAAAGGAAGGGACCACACGGAACTCAAACTTTTGTGTGGATGGCTGCGCCGGTTATTCTTCTTTCAAATCGATACAAGCACATACACTCGGGACTTTCCATATCTACGTATATCTTCAATCTGTGGGACCATTTTGAATCACCTTCACATGTTCTTCGACTTGCACCACTGTGTTCGTTTTCTTCGATTCAAACCCAGTTGAGCGTCAAAATCTGGATTATCACACCAGTTCATGCCTCCATTATGGTGGAGCATTCCATTATCATATCTCTATATGTGCAGTTAATTTCCTGAATTCTAATCGTCCAAAAACTTATTCTGTTTTTTGCTTTGGTGATTAAGCTCATGAGTGAGAACTATACTACAAACAAACACTTAATTATGTGTTATATATAAATTATTCGGTACTATAATCATTCTGGAATACCTACAGTATAGTTTCTCTGTTTGCACAGGGAAATTGTTTTGATCTTGGGCTTTTGATCCATTTGTTTTTTGACCCAATTTCATGAACAAACTGTAATTTCAGCCCATTACAATTAAATTAAATACATATAGAAAAAAATGGCATGATGTGTCATTTTCAAGAACAGATCGAGTGGTCCTGAATGTGTTCGTGGGCTTAGTGGGATTGGATCATTTAGAGACAATTTTCTTTTCTTATTTCCTTATTTTCATTCCTGAAACAAAAAGTTGCAATTTAATTGGAGTAAATTAAATTGTACGTATATCATTGAAAATTAAAAATTGAGTCTCCGGTGTATTTAACAGTGTCACCTAGTCTAGAGATCAAGGAAAGTTTAAGTAATTGCCTTTTAAGGATGTTATCTCATGATGAAAATAGAGTGAATTTTAAACGTGCGAATGTGATGCAGAAAGTTATTTTATTGATAATGTGTGCGTTCCGATGTGCAACGCACAGAAAGAAAAGTTATCAAAGTTATCGTAAATATTATTACCGGATACACGAACGGTACAGCATGCCCCTATTCCACCTTAGTAAAGTGGAATGGTCAAACACAGCACATGCACTTTGCATATAGAATGGGATTTTGTTTCAATTCGAGTCATAGTACAACAGCGATCGCAGATGGTGGTCCTCTTCATAAAGAGAACATTTTGTAAATTGTAACCCTACTTTCATAGTATACCAAAGCTCATCATTATGTTTATCATTAATTCTTCGCAAGACCTTCATAACTTTCATCACTACTGTCTCAACTTATATTTACATGTGGGGAATATATATATTTATATATTTATATATTTATATTTTCCCTGCATTATATATAACCTTCATATAATTGTTGTACTTGAAACTTTACACCCCCTTGATGCTTCTGTGGCCATGCCATCCCTATCCACATTCACCACCGTTCATTGATTTTTGATTTTTAATGCATTATTATGATAAAATAATCCTCCTACCCCCCCCCACTGCCTTTTTGATTTCATTCATTGCCTTCATGTGTAGGGGCTACAAAAAGGTGATTTGACCTTTTTGACTTTATGATTTGATGCCAAGAAAAGAGGAGTGTTTTTAAGTAGTTAAATTTGAAACTATAGTATAATCGCATAATGTTTTGATTCTCTCCTTGTTCTGACTATAGGGCTTGGTTGGTTTACGTTGCGCTTTCGTAACTGTTAAGCCTGTAAAGAACATGTCCCACCCTTTACGTACGTATAAGTCAGTGACAGTTGTTACTTCACCTTCGTGGTTCCTTGAATACAGTCTTTCTTAGTTCTTACAATGGGGACATGATTGTGACAACGTAGAGCGCATTGTTTGGCAGGGAATCTAGTACTTCGTCTCCCAAAATACATTTCGATTCGCCTTGTTTTTAGAAAAGTTTAACAAAACAAAAATAACCACACATTAGGAAATGAAAAAAAAAAATACACATAAAAAATAACAGATACACAAAACCTCTCGTCATTGCAGATCATCTACGAGGAGAATGTCAGAGAACATAGGCAGTTTAGACTTGAAGTTTTCTGACGCGTCTCTAGCTACTACATGCGTGCTCATCATTGAGATGTCAGAACTGAGAATTCCCATGTATAGAGATCAGAGTCTTATTTTAAAAAATCATAAACATTTTTGTTCTGTATGTGTATAGTATTAGTGTATATCCCTTCTTATCCCATTCTATGGATTAGTGTAGCTCAATGCAATTTTTATTACCTCGAATTTTGACTAATTTAACAGCAACTGATTTGGATGAAAAAACAATGCAGTAGAGTAAAGTTATCTGTTGTCAATTTTTTTTCTTCTCATGATTACGACACTCCAACTTAAGATTTTACTTAGAAAATTCCAACTCTTCACCATTTTCATGAGGAGAGGCCCTATGCAGAGCGACAATTGTTTCAATCACCTCATCATGGAAAAAGACTCGGTTGCAGAGTTTTCAGAATTTTATGAGATACTATTCGCTACGAGACAGAAATCATCAATCTTCTCTGACTTATATACTTTTTACACTTGCCCTTCTTGTCAAACTCCCATAATGGCGCATAAATTTTTCTGCACCCAAAAATGCAGTGGTAAAATACTATTTTTTTTGGTGTGTGTGGAAATAAAATACGAAAATATTATCCACATCTAAAAAGCCACACCAGACTTACATTTACCAGTTTGTTAATTATATTTCGATCATCAATGTTTATTAGTTAATCAACATATATATTGTTTTAAAAAATAAATTTCAACCCGATAACGTTAGAAACCAAGAATTACGTAGTGTAACAATCTTCTGGCGTAGATTTAACATTACTAAAATACTATAAAACACCAAAGCTACGACAATAATAAGCAAAACTAGTAACAAAAATATTTTCTACCAGTGCGTATCAGCAATTGAGCTTCTCTTCTTTTGCAATAGAATTTTTGCAGTGAGCAATTGCAGCTTGAATGGCTGCTTGCAACTCTTCCATGGTGCTGTCATTGGAAGGAGGAAGATTAGCGGTTGCAAGGAGAAGACCGCTGTTTGATGGAGAAGTTCTCATAGAAGCCGGTGCTGAAAACTCACCTCTTCTCCCTCTCAATTCGGGTTTGGTTTTCCGAATCAAATTCCCTGAATGAGAATAAGCCTGTCCATGGAACTGTACCTTTTCTCTTTTCCCTCTGAAAAGCACCAGTGGCTGCACCATTCTCAAGTACTTCTTCAGTGCATGCATCACATCATACCCGAGTTTCTTCTTCTGCTTACTATTCTCTTTATCTTCTTTGTCTCTAACCGGACACCCTTTACGCCCTTTAGATGACCCAAACAATGAGAAACCAGGCTTGGACTTGGTTTCTTCCTTTGTGACTCTATTGTTGTGGTTTTCTTTGTTGTTGGAGCTGGTAATGCTGTCTATGGTGATGTTGCTCCTGGTGCTGGTGTTGCAGCTGGCACGTTTTTCGTCTTCTAAGAAGTCTCTGATGGGGAGAGTGAAACTGTCGACGGAGTTGGTGGAAAAACGAGGAGAAGAAGAGAAGTGAGATAAGAGGTGTAAGGGAAGCAAGTGACCGTGGAAGAAAATGTCATCAGCAGGAGATAAATCAACAGCAAGAGAAGGTGGGGTTTTGGATTTGTCAAGGATTGTGGCGTTAGAAGAGTGGAGAGAGATTGTAAAGGAGAACTCATGAGAAGGGGAAGAGGATGGTGAAGCTGCCTTGGGGACTCCTTCTTCAGTTTTCTTTTGCACATCGTTTTCTGTGTTCTTTTGGGGTTGATGATGTGTTTCCATTATTACAGTTGAGGTTGTCTTGAAGACTAACAAGTTTGTGTGGGGAATTCTCGGTCTGTGATCTTTTCTTTTTGGTAGAAATAGAGAGAGAGATGGAGAAAAAGGTGGTGTGATCTTTTCTTTGTTGTATGGATGTTAACAAAGCTTTATGAGGGATAAGGGAACCGAAAAACATGGAAAGAAAGAGAGAGTCTTTGTCAAAGCACTGTTGGACTCGGTGTGTCTTGTTTTAAAACTTTTTCGTAAGACACCAACTCTGTGTGTATGCGTATTATTTACGTGTGATGATTAACAAGCATATTATCAATAATGGATGCATATTTTTCTCGCGTTTTATGAGATGAGATGTGTTTTGTGGTGTGTCAAAATGGTTAGTGCTGCGTAATGTTGGGTCCCTATCACTTCCAACAGCAATTGTTGTGCTGGTTTTGGGAATGAGATCACAAACATCCAAATTTGGCCACCAAAGGAAGATGGGATTGGCATGGCGGATTTCACTCAACAAATTTTCGACATTTTTTTTTTCCATTAGTGCGAAGGTTCACAGGGTATTTTAGTGTTATCCTCTGTTATATTAATACTTTGAAATTCTTTTTCATACATTTTTCCGTCACGCCAGTAGTTTAGGAGGCTAGAGCTAGACGGTGCACGGTTGAATCTTGAAACACACCCAAAAAGAATTTTGTACGACGAAGTCAAATTTTTCCATACTTTATCTTCTACCTTTTTCCGTGACACTTTCCTAAACTTGTTAAAATTAACTCTTTACATAGAAAGAAAAGAAAGAATGTTAAAGCATAATGAGATTAGTAAATGGGAATTGTTGAATTGAAAAAGAGATTTGGAGAAGGCCACGATCAGCGCCAGCTGTTGGGAATGATTCAGTTCACCCATTCATCCATTCATTGATTCATGGATGAACACGAAAGCTCAAAGAAACAGAAGCTCCAATGTCGTTTAGGGAAGAAAGTGTGGCCATGATCTACGTGTAAGTCTACATTGACTACTGCTCTATCCTATTCTCTGAAAAAACCTAACAATTTTTTATATATATACATGAAACTCGTATATAGTAAAATACATATATATGAGTTGATTAATGGCGAGAAAAATAAAAGGAGATATATATAGTTAGGTGGTGGGGGTGGTGACAGACCCACACACACGTGCATGCGGTGGTGGTCCATGCAGCAAGCATAAAGGAATTTTGTATTCATGGTTAAGGTCAACATCTTAATCATGGAGCCATTATTTGGTTCGACTGAACCATCCTCACCACTTTCACCATTATATTTTATATTATATTCCACATTTCTCGTCTTTTTCTTTTTGAGATAATTAGAGAGAGAACCCAGCATACCATAGTATAAAACAAATCCTTCACAATCCCACAACATAGAGATCCTTTTGCGTATTAGCCATTCAATATCTACCCTTTTTCTCAGCCAAAACAACAAAACCTACCTTACTTTGGATCACATTCAGGATCACTCAAATTCATTTCTTTCGTTTCAACTTGTCAGAGAAAAAAAAAAGTACTTCATCTTTTCTCAGAAAATCCCCGAGAAAACGGATCACGTTTTCGTCTTAGCATGCATCATGCATGTGTGTGCACCCACCCAGAGATTCAATGCTTTGCACTTTGCAATATTGAACGGATTTGCAGCAACTGCTTTATTCGATTTTGATGTTTCCATGCATATTCCTAAGAAATTAATTAATACATAACCCTTAACATTCATATTTACTTAGTTTCTGCTTACTTTTGTTGTCAAATCAACGTGATTTAGCGCATGTATTGACCTAATTAAGGAAGCTTTTATACAACAAAAAATTAATAAACTAGAAACTAATCAACTCAAAATTTAATGATCTCATACTTTCCAACAGTAAGTTCTAAAGGGTGTGTGGCCTCTAATCAAAATGAAATAACATACCTTATTGTAGTTTAGCTAAACCTTGCTACTTGGCTAATCTTTTTGCACTTCTCATTTTGGAATTTGACCTAACTCCAGAACTATGAGAAAGTGGCAAAATATATGTGCTGTAAAGCAAAATGGGAATTCTGAGCAGCTTTTTGGAGGAAACAAAGGACTTCACATAGACGTAATTGTAATTGCGTGAGGAAGCATAAATTCTCTAGACACAGGTCTATCTATTTTCTTGGCTTTTAATTAGATTTAGCAGATGAAATGACTACTCAGTTATCTTTATCAATCATTACGCATTCCATCCCAACTAAAGAATCATAAACAATGATCATACTAATTATTATTGGTTTCCTCTTATAACGTTGATTTTTCTTATTGAATTTCTACCTTCCTTTAGAAAATTAAAAAGAAATAATACTACTATATTAATATTTATATAACAATAAAGTTCATATAATAGTAATTGTTTTTTCAACTTCAAATTCATTGGATATAATCAATATGTATTACTAACTTTTGAGTCCAAAACTTTTTTACGATTTTATCTTCTCATAAAAATATTTTAGAGAATTAATGCGTTTTTTTTAGAGGATGAATTTGAGGGAGACTTGATAAATAAATTAAATTTGAATGGATTTTAAGATAAAATTTGTCTTGTTTCTTTTAAGAAATTTAAGGAAAAAGGTGAGTGAATTTAAGGATAAAATTTGAGTGATTTGACTAATATGATAAATAAAAAAAATTAAAAAATTAATATATATATATATATATATATATATATATATATATATATATATATATATATACCAAATACATGAAATTGATTTCATAATTGATTCCATTACATGTACACAATAATTAGAGTCCTCAAAACGGGTAATCCGACCTGACCCGATCTGACTCACCAAGGGTTGGTCACTTAGTAAGCTAACCCAACTCGGTTCACTTATTAGTGAGCCAAAAACATTGGAACACAGTCAAACACACCACGGGTTGGTGGGTTAAACAGGTTAGCTCACTTACTGACTTAATTTAAAAAATACAATTTTTTTTTCTTCGGTCTCAAACAAAACAAAATTATAATTATGATTAAAATCTACATAAACTTCAATAGAATTCAAATACATTCCAAAAAAGATGTTAAAATCCAAATATAAACCAAAATAACAAAAATACAAATTACCAGTTTGTTGGCTGAAGAAAACAACGACCCAAATTTCAAGCCCAATATAATAAAAAACACTTGTTAACCTTCTTTACGTTGCCTAAACTTTACGGATTAGTAAGCCAATCCAGCTCACCACGAATTCAAAAACTAACCCGTACTCAAATTTGTAAAAACATTTCAATCCAACCCAACCCGAACCTGTGATTGATTGAATTAGTTCACGCATTCCAACTCAGTTTGACAACTCTAACAATAATATCCAAACACTTACAATCTATTTCTTCACCAATGATCATTACACCGACACACTCACACCAAACAACAAATTAGCATAAACGGACACATCCTACAAAAAAAAATATATTTAAATTATTTTTAATCTTAATATTTTGATAATGTAATATTATCAAATATATGTGAAAATAAAATATATACAAAAACGTTACATGAGTACTTATTTACAAAGTGGATAATAATGAATATCTCCACGACATGATTTCAAATAGGAAATGTTTTTTTTTTGTCTAATATAATTACTGGATAACTACTTTTAAGGATAATATAATTATTTAGAAAAGCAAAAATTTTGTATTTATCAATAACCGTATTTTTTTAAGATACAATGAATAAAATTTTCAGTTGTATTTACCTTTTTATGAGACATCAAACTACTAATTGCTCTTGCATTTATATTTTGGTTTGGTTAAGATTATTGTGCATTTGTAACATTTTTGTATTGTTTAATCTAGAATAAAATTACATATCAGTTAACTCAGAAGTTAAAAAATTGGTTGGTATTTTTATTATACAATTTATTTATTTTTTTAATTTCTAATTGTGGAATATGAACTTATTTTTTTTACAATATTATTAAAGATTCAAAATTATGTAATCCAAATTGTGTTTTTAAATTATGTATACTGAATTATATAATTTAAAAATCATTCCAAATTATGTGAAAGCGTTTTATAAAGTTCCTTAGTAAAAGGTAGTAATATTATAATTTGCAATTTGAATATGTAAGATTCATACAAATAATTAAAACTATTTCTACTAAAGAGGTTGTGTCATTACAATTCATTTCGAAAATCGAAAATGATATTTCAAACATATTTTTTGAACTCAATTTTAATATGGCTTACGTGGCTCTCTTTCTTTATTTTTAAACTAATTTTTTTAAATGAAAGCAAACTGATGTGCACGTGTGAAAGTTACCCAAGTTCTTTTTGTCAAAATAAAAGTGTTGGTGCGAGAGAGAAAGGGGGACCGAGAGAGAGAGTAAAATGCAGAGTAAATTGTTGTTATTAGAGAAGCAGAGAGAGATCAAAAGCCATAGAGAAGCAAAGAAGTGTTGTGCTTGCTGTTGGAGAACACAACTTTCACTAGAAGTCATCCACGTTTCCACCATTTTCGCATTTGAAGTGAAAGCTGTGTTTGGAAGTTTTTGCACAGCTAATCAAAGAAGACGGCCACTAGGGCTTTCAATATTTTGGTGTACAGATTTTCAAATCGAAAATGGAACACACACCATAATCTACACAACATCATCACCTCACAGTCATGTAAATCAATTTAAATCAAAGTTCCAAAATGCTCAAAATTCATTTATCCTCCTTGTTTGGAAGCATTTTCGAATTAAAAAAATAAATATTACGCTCAGTGGTGGGGAGTGCTGTGAAATTATGTGGGGGTGGTAGCAAATATTTGGGTGTACAGATTTTCAAATCGAAAATGGAACACACAACATCATCACCTCACATTCATGTAAATGAAATTAAATCAAAGGTCAAAAATGCTCAAAATTCCTTTATCGTCTTGCTTGGAAGCATTTTAAAATTAAAAAAATAAATATTGCGCCCAGACGTGAAGAGTGCTGTGAAATTATGTGGGGAGTGGTAGCAAATATTTTGGTGTACAAATTTTCAAATAAAAAATGGAACACACACCATAATATGCACAACATCATCACCTCACAGTCATGTAAATCAATTTAAATCAAAGTTCCAATTTATCCTCCTTGCTTGAAAGCATTTTAAAATTAAAAAAATAAATATTGCACCCAGACGTGGGGAGTGCTGTGAAATTATGTGGGGAGTGGTAGCAAATATTTTGGTGTACAAATTTTCAAATCGAAAATGGAACACACACCATAATCTGCACAACATCATCCCTCACATTCATGTAAATGAAATTAAATCAAAGGTCCAAAATGCTCAAAATTTCTTTATCCTCCTTGCTTGGAAGCATTTTTTAATTAAAAAAATAAATACTGCACCCAGAGTGCTGTGAAATTATGTGGGGAGTGGTAGCAAATATTTTGGTGTACAGATTTTCAAATCAAAAATGGAACACACACCATAATCTGCACAACATCATCACCTCACATTCATGTAAATGAAATTAAATCAAAGGTAAAAAATGCTCAAAATTCCTTCATCGTCCTTGCTTGGAAGCATTTTAAAATTAAGAAAATAAATATTGCGCCCAAACGTGGGGAGTGCTGTCAAATTATGTGGGGAGTGGTAGCAAATATTTTGGTGCACATATTTTCAAATTGAAAATGGAACACACACCATAATCTGCACAACATCATCACCTCACAGTCATGTAAATCAATTTAAATCAAAGTTCCAAAATGCTCAAAATTTCTTTATCTCCTTGTTCGGAAGCATTTTCGAATTAAAAAAATAAATACTGCGCCTAGACGTGGGGAGTGCTGTAAAATTATGTGGGGAGTGGTAACAAATATTTTGGTGTACAAATTTTCAAAACAAAAATGGAACACACACCATAATCTGCACAACATCATGACCTCACATTCATGTAAATGAAATTAAATCAAAGGTCTAAAATGCTCAAAATTCCTTTATCCTCCTTGCTTGGAATCATTTTCAAATAAAAAAAAAATTACTACACCTAGAGGTGGGGTGTGCTGTAAAATTATGTGGAGTGCTAGCAAATATTTTGGTGTTCAGATTTTCAAATAAAAAATGGAACACACACCATCTGCACAACATCATCACCTCAAATTCATGTAAATTAAATTCAATAAAAGTTCTCAAATCCTCAAAATTCATTTATCCTCCTTGCTTGGAATCATTTTCAAATAAAAGAAATTATTGCACCCAGAGGTGGGGAGTGCTGTAAACTTATGTGGGGAGTGCTAGCAAATATTTTGGTGTTCAGATTTTCAAATAAAAAATGGAACACAAACTATAATCTGCACGACATCATCACCTTACATTCATGTAAATTAAATTCAATCAAAGTTCTCAAATCTTCAAAATTTCTTTATCCTCCTTGATTGGAAGCATTTTCAAATGTTAAAAATAAATACTGCACCCAGAGGTGGGGACTGCTTTCAAATTATGTGGGGAGTGCAATCAAATATTTTGGTGTACAGATTCTGAAATGAAAAATGGAACACACACCATAATTTGCACAACATCATCACCTCACCTCACATTCATGTAAATTAAATTCAATAAAAGTTCTCAAATCCTCAAAATTCCTTTATCCTCCTTGCTTGGATGCATTTTCAAATTAAAAAAATAAATATTACGCCCAGAGGTGGGGAGTGCTGTCATATTATGTGAGGAGTGCATCCAAACATTTTGGTGAGATATATCCATATTCAAAATTGTAGATACATCTTCACCACCACGACATCATCACCTGACCTTCCTGTAAATAACCTTAAATAAAAGTTCTTAAATGCTCGACATTGCTTCATCATCCTTCCAATTCTTTTCAAATTACAGAATGAAAAATTGAACCCAGACGTGGGGAGTGTTGTCAAAATATGTGGGGAGTGGCAAAAAATATTTTGGTTTACAAATTTCCAAATCATAAATGGAACATACACCATTATGGCCACAAATATTCTTTGTAAAAGCATAAACAAAACAAACATAATGAAATGGCCACAACAGTTCCATATAAATATTTCAGGCATTCCAGAAACACAAAAGGCGTGCTACACTCAACATATAATTCTAAGTATTGTAGCACCACTGAGGTTAAAGTGGGGACCCATTAAGGAATGGTGCAAGTCGCTTCCGGTGGAATGGTTGTCGTTGCCGTCGACTCGCTTCCAGTGGAATCGATCCCGTCCATATCGTCGTTATCGTCGGTGTCTCCTCTTACGATGACACTTCCCGCTTCGCTTTTTTAACACGAGAACTTTACTGAATGGTTGTCGTTGTCGTCGACTCGCTTCCACTAGAATCGATCTCGTCCATCGTCGCTATCGCCGGTGTCTCCTCTTACGATGACAGCTTCCCGCTTCGCTTCTCTAACACGAGAATTTTACTCTTTCTCCCCTTTCTCCCCCTTTCTCTCTCTGTCTCACCAACACTTTCATTTTGCCAAAGAGAACTTTATTCTGTCTCCTCTTTCTCTCCCTTTCTCTCTCTGTCTCACCAACACTTTCATTTTGCCAAAAAAAATTTGGGTAACTCCCGCACGTGCACAACAGTTTGGTTTCATTAAAAAAATTAAGTTTAAAAATAGAAAAGGTGTGCCACATCAACTATGTTAAAATTAAGTTCAAAAAATATGTTGGAATATCATTTTCGTTCTAAAATTATATCAAACAAAATTAAACTAACATTTAGAAGGTCGTTGTAGTCAGCAGCAAGAACATGAGCAAGAACGCAGTTAGTGTAAATTGCCGAATCTCAATGTTGAAACCGTTTTTTCCTTCTTCTTTCCACTTTCGTTGTGCATCTCCTCTCCTTTTTCTGCAGCTGCTTCTCAGGTACGCTACCTTCTCATTCACATCGCTTTTTCTTTTCATTCTCTTCCCATGGACACGCAAATTCCTCTTTTCGTAGTTTGCGCATGTGTAAGAGAAGCACATTTAAGTTACATTTGTTGTGAGAAGCAGATTCAAAGAATTAGGAAACAAAGAATTATTGTTGAACTGCACGTTGATCTAGATTTCGTGCAATCGTTCTTGTTCTGGACGTGATTTCCTGTGCGTTACTCGTTGCTAAGTGAATTATTAGTTCGGAATACTTATGATAACGTTTTGCTTTATTTTGATGTTATCTTTTGGCCTCTCGCTTGGATTCTGATGCTATATTTCCCATTCTTTTTTTGCGTGAATCTTTGCTAGGCTTGTCATAGAGAGACTATAGATTGTTGCTATGATTTCAGATTAGGTAAGAGCTTACACAGTCAAATTCCAAATTCATTCTTCCCCCTCTTAGATCTCAAGGGGCTGGATTTACTACCAAAAGAGAAAAAAAAAACTAGAGACCTTTAGTTTCGTGATGCAATCTTACTCAAGCATATCACCATTAAACATGTCATCATCAAGCATATTGATATGATTTTGGTGGCGATCGACTTGCCTCTTTCCACATATCTGGTGTAAGTTATGACAAGACTTTAGTGGCTATACTTAGGTTAGTGCCTCCTATAAAATAAAATGAAATGGAAATTTTACACGTATGTCACACCTCTTGAAACAATTGCTCACTAAACTTGGATGATGACACACTTTGGTATCTCCTAAAAACTAATAAAATAGGGAAATCTCAACATGCACAACGCTTTACACTACTACGCAGAAAACCAATATTCTGTTCTTCCACCTTTTTTCTTTTTTTTTTACATTATCTATCACTTAATTCTCTCTTTTTTTTTTTTCTTTTTTTTTTTTTTTTTGTTTTTGTTTTTTTTTTAAAACAATAAAACCTTTACTCGAACAGTAGAACTTGTCATCTTCCACAAACATTAGTATAAATATCTTTTCATTTCTAATTAAGTCACTTTCTTCAAAGGTGATATATCAATACCCGATTTGATTTTGTGTAGTTAGAAGTGTTCGAAGGCGGGGAATGAAATCATGTAAATGCCACTTTCAGTAGGAATAAAATTATTGAAGAAAATCAATATATATATATATATATATATATATATATATATATATATATTTTTTATATAATTTTTTTATATATATTTTTTTTATATCTATTTTTTTTATAAATATTTTGATATATTCACGGTTAATTATTACTAAAAAAACCTATAAAAGCAAAAAGAAAGTTTGTAGAGTAAAAGAGTTGTTGTTTATTACAAAATAATATTCTTGAGAATCATTTATACATGTTTACGAAAAATATTTTTATATAAAAATATTACTATCACTATGGATCAACTATCTGAAGTTGTACAAACTTAACCAATAATATTGAATTTGAATATTGAATATTCGACGGAGTTGTCATGCATAATTGTTCCATAAGGCTTAGACATGAATGTACGGAAGATAGTTGCTGTTTTTCCAAAATAAAGATAGAAAACAGCCTTCAAAAACAATGAAATGGGTTGAAATAAACCCGTTAATCCGGAAAAATAAAGGGAAGGGGAAGGTGTAAACATTTCTAATACAAAATAGATAATATAGGCATGGTAAAAGAAATAATAAAAATTGAATGCTACCAGAAAACAATCGTTGAGAAACCTTAACGAGAATCTTTTTTTTTT